>Ga0224511_10001347_pt1 | contig 14603 bp, 6 predicted proteins | sample SF_May12_sed_USG_2_FD_169988 | JGI IMG/M metagenome (GOLD analysis project Ga0224511, IMG submission 169988) | Sediment microbial communities from San Francisco Bay, California, United States - SF_May12_sed_USGS_8_1 | ecosystem: Environmental > Aquatic > Marine > Sediment | place: USA...
AAGCTGTTCATCAGTGGTAATGAAGGATGCTACACCACTGACGCCCCCTAGCGCATGAGCGGAACTCCATTTTCAAATGTAAACAAACAGTCAATGGTCCCTGAGGACCAGAAAAATATGACTACAGCTGGTGATTAGTGCCTGTGTGGTGGCTGTAAAATGTCGCCGCGTACTTCATCAGTGTGTAGTTATACTTTTCTGGTCCTCAGGGATCATGGATTGTGTGTTGTTTACATTTGAAAATAGAGTTCTAGTCATGCGCTAGGGGGCGTCAGTAGTGTGGCATCTTTCATTACCACTGATGAACAGCTTCTATTAAACTGAGTCTGCTGTTTTCCCGTGCAGGCTATGCTTCCTGGGGTCTTTCCATTTTTCTCAGTAAATAAATATTTAAAGCACATTCTAACGACCACAAAAACATTGTGTAATAGTGCCGAATGTTTACTTGTAAAACTGCAAATAACGCTGCACATATTTGGCATAGCACGATGTCGTAAATATAATGTTTGCATGACTGCGTGCAAAGCTTCCGACAAGGCTAATGAATAACCAGTAGTTATAAAGTTAGTACCAATACTACACGAATGTATGATGCGTTCGAAAATAATATATCTTTAATAATTTGGAGTCGACATGACGTGCATATGATAACAGCTTTCTTTTTTACTAGTGCTTGACATTTTTAACCTAAACTAGACTTATTCTTTATTTACCTTTGCCTTTACAGATAGAAGTCCATGATTTAAATTGATAATATATATATACACTTAGAATGTAGCAAAACGTTCCAAAGATTTAATGTATGGTACGGCATTTGCAAATAAATGTACACCAGTTTAAAGCCAATTGAAAATACATATCAACAATTACCAAAGCTGATCTCTAAGCCAAACTTTAGAATATTACTCACGGACTTTCTAGAAAACAACTCATCAACCTTTTGTCGTTCATCTTATTGTGGTTTAACAAGAAACATGTATATTAGCTGTTTATTTTAATCAGTACTAACAGATTTCCACTTATTTTATTACAAGATTTGGCCTTTAACATTCTTGCAACATTGTTCAAGCCCAAAAGATTCAACCGTACAGTTAGGAATGGGCGTTCATAGGTGGCAAGAGCCTAAACGCACACCTAAAATATCTTACCTATGCTGCGGCTTTCGAGTTTCAATCAATAAAAAATATAGAATATTTTTCTAATTACACCTATTTTCAAACAGTTATCAATTAATTCTTTCATCTTTCTCTGACTATCAGAAATGAAATCCACCAGAAAGTGTGATGATGTGAGCAGATGCTACCCACACAACACAAAACACAAATAAGTCATAAAGGCCCTAGACCATTTCACAGTCTGACTGCACCTTTCTGCGTGAACCATTATTTCCGTATTTTATCTAATAACTATTTGGAGTTATGTTGTCTTATCTTACAAAAATTATTCACAGCTCAAATTAACCTTCTGATCACCTCGTTTGATGGTGGAACGAGGCAATCAAAGCGTATAATGTGTGTACACTAATCTTTACTGCAGAAATAAATTACACGCGCTGGTTAGTGCATTTCTTAAGTATTAATTAGATGCTCAATAGACAAGTTAATGAACTTTAACCACCATAAAGGAAGGCGTATCGAATTTAAAGAGAACCAGACATCTATAGATCGTGTTAAAGTTGTGTAATTTGTTTTGTTTTGCGTTTTACTGATTTTAATGTTTGTTGTAGATTTTCATAGGTACATGTATTTGTGTAATTTCATTAAAACTCCACTCTGTGTGTCACACCGATAACACAAGTAAAGACGACAGAGTACTGTTACAGTGCAAAACAGCTTAGTAGCATAGAACGATCTAAGGACATGAAATGTTGTGGAATATCCTGCAACTTTTTAATGGCTACGCTAATGGAAGTTTTTGTGTTGTTGCGTTACAAACACATTTTAATCCTTCATATAAATATTCCATAGGCGAAAGTTCATGTCTAAAAAGCATAACAATGTTTTGGACAAGGAAATGTTTTATGACACTTTCTGTGTTAGGCCTCGCACTATCCCGCTAGATGATTACGTCATGTTTCTTGATAGCCCTATCATTTGCATTGCCAAAAGCGTGGTAACATTCATTGTTGGCACGACATGGCATGTCCATATCGAATTTTGTTCGATAACTAAAATAACTTTTTCTTATCTCTAGCTCTATAATACCATTGTTTTTGCGTCAAACAATAGGTTTGGATATGAGCATTACGTGGCATGATGTTTTCGTGCGTTTTCACAACTTCTCATTTAATGCAATACACATCTGAAATTCAGAGAATAATTCGTGAACGTCTGAAGCAAGACGATCGACCACCATCGTGCATTAGTTTCAAATATCTTAATCGCAAAACAAATGAAATGTAGATGTTGAAAAAAGATTACGTATTTAAAGGCACTATACATAGATACCAATCTGGCCGATTTATGTCATCTTATTTTCAATGTTTTGTTTCGCGCAAATAAGGGCTTGTCGAGAAACATTTCCATACTGTTCTGACATCAATCTGTTTGCCCTGAAACCTTTTGTCCAATCATTTAATGCATTCACACAGTGCTTTTATACAGGACATGTCTATACAAAGTCTAATCGAATCTCAACAATCTGTGTGTATCAGTTCTCTGTTTATTGAGATAATAATAATAAGAACCACAAGTGTATAACGGTCTGTAGATGGTCAGCTGGCCTTTGGTGCATGATGGCAATGATATAGAGAAGAAGTACATGACACTGATAAACGCTGAAAGAAGTGAAACTTATTCACATGTGAAAATGCCTTTAAGTTTTCGAATATTGGTTCAAACAATGTTTCGTAAAACATTTATATACATTTATATGCATACATACAGAATACACATGACATAATGTGAGTGTAGTCCAGAGGAATGATTTCTTCATTTTCAAAGTTGGAACGAACTATGAGTGCCCATTGTAATGTTTATTTTCATTGCCGCAATGCTTATAACACTGCCATGACGTTTGTGTTTGCTGAAGTTATGAGCTGGAAAATAAAATTTTAATGGCATTATGTTGTAATTTCTACATAATGTATTTTACAAATATTTGATTTAAGATGTTCTTTCCAAACTGTACACAACAGTGAAACATCTTTTCGACAACAATTAAAGAGATGTTACAACATGTTGCAGACAACGCAGACAGGGATATGTTTAAGGGCACGATGACAAAACGGTCCTTTACTCCTTTACAAAGACAAACAAACAACACGAAACACGCAGAACAAGACAATACAAACGTTGAACATGGACCTTCTTGGAATTTTAAAAGTGTTTCATTCATAGAAATGATTTCTCCAACAGCTGTTGAGTTACCTCCTTGTTACGGTTATTCGGGGTTAATCAGTTTTCTGGAAGTGCGACCCCCACTGAAATACAGTTACTCTTTCTACGAAGGCCACTTAGCATAATTATAAACAAAACGATAGGAAAGTTTATTTTAAGAAAGGGAGGAAATAAGCGAACCATAACTAGAAATGTCTTCTGTCTATGGCTGATAGCTGAAATTGCTTAAATGTAAGCGTGTTTTAAAAACAATAACGTGGTAGATTTTTACGTTTCTTAAAAAACACGAAATGTTGTATTTGAAATGTTATAAATAACTATATAAAACTAATTTTTAATTCCCAAATATTGTTTGTATTTATGTTTTCTTTAAAAATATGCATTTTATATCCATGGTATTGCAATTTTTGTGAAATAAATGAAACTCCAGTTGTATTTGAACATCTAATAATTTCCAAATTAACCCCAAAATAACCTTACATATAATAGAAAATACTAAAGATAGTTGACATATCAGATGCAAGTTCGTGTAGTCTGCACAGTTGAGTATGGTACTAAATATAAACTCCATACGTATCATTTCTTATCATATCTCGGTTATGACCTTGTAATGATTAGTTGAGAAATGCAATCCTGTCAAAGGTCGTTAGAGAATGATTGGTGCCTATCTGTTGGTCGGTGATATGCAGGATTATTTATATGTGAACAAACCCAGACGGTCGAGAGATGCCAATACACGGGTGGTGATAATACACCGAAACCCGGAGCCGTAGTTATATTGATTTTACATGGGAACAAGTGTTCTGGGTACAGTTATTGCTTCATTGATTTTTCTGTGTCGTCAAATATCACAATAATGGTAATTTTTATTTTTGTAAACATATTGTTGTCTTTATTTAACCGTATGTTATGTCGTCAAAACTGTATTCTTATTATTATCTAAAAGCATATGTAAGGACTGGTGTTATAGTGACATAATATATAAAAAGTAATAAAATTGATGATTGCAATAGTAAGTAAGAAACAAAAATATACATTCGTCTGTCCCGATAGCCCAATTGGTCCTAGGATAGCGAGTTCGACCTCAGACCCGGCCATTTAACATGTTTGACAAAATTATTCTTACGGCAATTCGGCACTCATCTCTGATTTAGGTAGTACAGTTTTACGTTGCTGACACGAGTTTTATTTAAAATAAGTATAATTACATTTTATTGCAATTGTTGTCGCAGCCTAAGAGTTTTAAATTTAAAAACTATAAAAAAACAGATACCTATATACAACTTTGCATAATGTTTGTTTTATAATGAATTGCTAAAAACCTGTAGTGTAGTTTCATCCTTGTCAAACTGTAAACCTCTTTTACTGTTTGTGAAAATAGTAATTATAAGGCCGTCCTGTCCCGGAGTGATCTAATAACAGAGAAGGCTTTGAAGTAATCTGAGTGAGGCCATTTTAACACAAATAGTTATGCCATGTGTGTTTAGAGGTAGCTATCCTAGAAATAAATATTTACGTCGGAAGTAAGCATTTCGTGATTTTCAAAGTCAGAGAACTATATGTATGAAAACTTCTTTCAAAATTTACGGCCTTTTCAAAGTCAATAATACATTGAGTCTACTTTGTGCCGAAGCTTTAATCTAGGAACTGATTTGAATATTTTTTTTTAAAGTTTAATATGCTGGCAAGTGTCTTTTACAATTAAGTGCGCCAATGCTTTTAATTAGCAGCTTATTTTCGAGCCTGAGTAGTAACATATCTTTTTTTTAAATCAAACTTAAAACTACGTCAACGTCTAGTGTCCAATTTTCAGCTATCTCATAATATTGCACAAAAGCTTTAGGTCGCCAGTGGAGTAAAAATGTAAGCATCGGTTTACCAAGGTTTGCAGGTTAGGTGGATTGACAGCGGTGGCATGTCCTCTTACAAACGGTACATGATCTATTAATCCAAAGAAAAACTACCCGAACCCGTATTTAGAATGCTCGTATTACATCATGTAGAGCACCTTTAGCGAAGCCGTTATTGACTTGGGTCTCCATGTGTCACATAATACACAGCAATATTAATGGGAGGTTCCCCATCAATATCTTAAAAACGGTTCCGGTCGGTGTGCAATAAATGTTGGTGTATATGTATATGCAGTAATGAGATTGGTATTTTTATTTGTAATGGCAACCCGGCTGCACAGTAAGCGTATGTTAATAATAAGTTGCTTACTGTTCATTAGTGATTCTATTTTTGTATTACAGGAAACAAATATTCATTACGTATGATATATGGAATTGGTTTAAGTGGTGTCTGTTTGCGCAAACAAATATGTTAATGTGACAAAAATAGAGTGCATTATATTGTTAAAATGCGTGTCGTCCATTTACTCAACATTCCAAAAATAAAAGCAAAGCCAACATAATGTCTAAATGGCAAGCTTGTAGAAGAATGAAATGTAAAATGTCTAACAAACGCAATCATAGAAACCGTCATTATATTTGTAAAGCATGAGAGTATAAAAAGATTTTCTCAGCAATGTGACATGGACACGAACATCTGGAGAAGAAAATGGTTATTGTGTTATGAAGGGAAGATTAGTAATAGGCCATATTTGTTCACGAACACAACAATAAATGAACAAAACTGATTTGCACATTTTTGATTATAGAAGATGATTTTTTCTTTTTATGTTGCAAATTACTTGTTTACTTGTCACCGCCTACCATAGATATATGGAAACACCAGTAATGGCCGTCAAGTTATTCAAAGTCTGTACCAGTAACGACTTAATTGATTTGCCTTTTAAGACTTGACATCAAAAATATGCTTCATGTTAACAAATTAAAACAAAACAGCACCTAGGTAATTAAAGCGTTTAAAAAATATATACCTGTATTTTTGTATATGTAATGCTGTATATGACACCCTATTTAAAGATGCTTCACGCGTTAATTTCTATTGAAATATTTGTTTAGAAAATCATTTTATTTACAGAACGAAATGTACTTTTTACATGAAATTATTGAATTTCTACTGTGACATATACTATTCAATTAAAAATGCTGAGTCTTCAGCTACCAGCGTTGAAAGGCTATTTCATATGTTATCAATGTAAACTAAATTGCCACTCACCTTTTGGGAAACGTAGCGCATTTGGTTAGGCGCTCGCCGTGCGTTTTGCGTCCCAGGGTTCAATCCCCGTCACGGACCTATTCCACCTTTTTTCTTCAATGTTTTTTCTATGATAATTATATCTTAAAAAATGATAAACGAGTCAATTTTCATTAACAAATCTAATATAAAAATCGATACATGGTGATTTAAGTTCAAATGTCGCACAAAGCAGTTTTAAAGTACCCAGAAAAAAAGCAGTTTCAATTCCAGGCTTCCAGCGCGGGCCATTTTATTTTTGTATTTTTGTATGTTCGTGGGTATATGTAATTTATTTCAATGAAGAACTAGTTTTGATTCCCATTAAAATCCATAAAATTAACATTTAGAGCCACAGTGGCGTTTAGCTAAAATCTTGCTCGAAGCAAATTAAAGGTATATACATTGTAAGTAAAATAAATGAAAACGTGTTAACTTTTTCTAAACTTCTCTTACTTTCATTTTCTACCAAAAGGACCTCTCTTGTACTACACGAAACCAAAAAAAATGCTATGTTTTGTAAGATCGTTGACCTATGTGAAGCTAGTCAGTGTGGATTCAGCAATGTTGGGTATGGTATATGCTATAAACGTCCATGCGTATCTTTTCTTATCGATGTCTCGGTTATGAACTTGTACCGATAAGGCAAGAAATGCAATCATGTCAGAACTTGTTAGTGAATGATTAGTGGCTACCTGTTGGTCATCGATAAGCAGAAAAAGTTATAAATGTGTGCAGACACAGTGTGGCGAGGGATAATTAGGATCAACTAGCACACACATAGATCTAGATAGCAGGTGACCAAACCCCGCATTCATGACGTATCGTTAAAACACAGTGAGTAAGTATGATTTCCGTAACAAAGTAGAGGGGGTCAAGGCCTAAGTACCCCAAATAGGAAGTTCCTACGCGAGGTTGCTGAGGGTTTGATAATAAGCACCTACAGGTCAGTAAAATGTGCTTATGATGTTAACAAAATGGCTTAATAAGCACAAATTATGCTATTGGTATACTAGACGCTGGCCATTTTTTGAAATGTCACTTGCCAACGCAGTTATATACAAGTTAAATGAAATAAAAGCTACCAATATAAAAAATAATTAAATAATGAAAGAAAAAGACGGAAGCTGTCCTTTATTACCATTTGTTAATATTTAAATAAATAAACCTAGGAAATTTAGATATTTCGTTTAAAGACGGTGTAAATGAAAATATTTTACTATTAAAACTGTTTATAACATGTCTGTTGAGTGTGTTAATAATTCTAGCAGGTTTATGAACGGCTTCAATAAAACCGAAGCTGCTGTTTTCTCGTGCAGGCTATGCTTCCTGAGGGCTTTCCGTTTCATCAGTTTATTATTATTTACCATTTGAATGAAACAATACTTGGCTCGTGCTTGTGCTTTGGCAATGACCAGATCTCTCGAAGTTAACGTTCTATGTGCATTGGTTTTATAACCGTAATCTGTTTCTCTTTTATTTAGAAACATAATTATGTATTCTATATAATGCACAGCAAGTCCATATGTGCGTTATGCCTTAAGAAAAAAAATGAGGCTTGATTTTTGTTATGGTTATCCGTTCATATAAAACGGACTTATGTTGACATTACCACATTAGTCTGGTATAAAAATGTCCTAAATCTAAACTGTATCCCATTAGAGCCTAGGCATTGCGTGATAAAGACAGCGAGTTTTCCGCTGTAAGTGAGCGAAATCGGTCTAATGATATTAAAGATTACGGACTCTGAGCTAAACACACATTTGCGGCAATACAGAAGATTCGTGAACTTAAAGGCAACAACGAATATGACATTCTAAAATGAATTACCAGACCGGTTTTACATTTATTTTTATATTTCATGTTTAGATCTAACACACATGATTCAACGGTTTCACTCTAATCATATATAAAGGGCAAGTAAGAAGATGAAAATTACTTCCCTTTTCAAGTATATTTAGACATATATATTATATTATTAACAATAGTGATTAATATATCTACATGGTAAGACAGTAAAATAAAAGTAAAGCAAACTTCTGGTTTGTTATTCCAATTAAGTAAATAAAAAAGTTTTAACTTGACTTCGCTATTTAGACATTTCCAAAACTACATTAACAAGGGGAAACGCATAAACATTCTCAAATTTGGAAGATAAACAATTAATGTAGTACTACGTTGAATTGTTTTGAGACTACACTAATAAACAGCTTTTTTTTCTTTTTCTGTTTTCTATGTCAAGGTTCCTGCTAAAATGATGGCCGCCAAGTTTTGCCTACAGAAATCGTTTCATGTTAACTTTGCCCAGACATTATAGCGCCTGACGATATAAGACATTTGTGTCCTGTGTTTAAGATGAGGTAAACATAGTAATACAGACTTGTGTCAGAAACGTAATCCTATTTGATGTTATTCTTCCAAATTATACTCATTTTATACATTCGAAATCATTATGACAACAACACCTTGCTAGGATTTGTCTGATCTTTTCTACGTGTTGCCATTAGTTGAACGGAAATAATCCTTTTGTTTATCACTTAAAGGGGCTAGAGCACAGATATTTGGGTTGGAAAGTACTTATATAAAAGTATAATATATACATTGCTCTCAGTCAAGAAATGTCATGTTGAATCTCTGACCCTTGAAAATAGTATGACAGCATACTTAAAAACATGCCAAATGCATGAAAACTGAGGAAATCCTATTTTTGTCCCATGGACAAGAAAATTATTTCCCCTCCATTTGAATGGTGTATTGGAAATATCCTGGTTTGCGTACGGTTTTTATAAAATTGAGCAAATGTTACCTTTTGTTTGTTGTTCACCAGGCAGTTATTTAAATTTTTGGGTGACTTAAGTTTCTTTCCACTGTTTCTGCCCAATCTGTTCTCTGGTGGCTTTAATGCTCAAACACAACAACTGGTTGTTGAAGGTCGGATATCGAACACAGCAGTATATCTAGGGCATTTATGTACATTTACGAAGAATTTCCTGTGGTAGGCAAACAATAAGGCCGGTATTCCAAAACTCCGTGATCCGCCATCCGGATCTGGGTCGTGTCCGTATTCAATCCGTTGGTACTTTTTCCACAGATCCGAGTTTTGTCATATTCTACAATGAATATATTAGTGTTCGTTATCCGAGATTTGATTTTCTATATTAATGTGCTATCTAGTATTAGTCTGCAGAAAATTTGATCGAAAAACATCTAAATAAATAATAGACATTAACTACATTTTCACTCTAATTAATTTATTTCGACTGAAACCATACTTCCGTTATTTTTTGTGACTGTCAATACTTCTGCTCTGCATATGTTGGGTCATTAACAGGTGTGATTTTTCGCTATACTTTAATTAGCATAATTTCGCCATTTTGTGTTGATTGCGACGTTTGACATCGTTCCAAGTCAATACTTGTCCATGGTGAAACCGTGTCCGTGACAAAATTGCCCAACGAGAGAAACGTCGCTGACAAGGATGAGAAACGGGCATGTGGAATGTAACAAACACATTCTGTTTTGAACGAAAGTTCACAGATAGCGAATCTCGGAGCGGCGGAATACCAGCTTCACTTGAATATGAAGCCAGTGTAGCAGTTGTTCGGTCTGGTTTTGAATGCGCGTAGTCAGACTCACACTGGTACGCACAGATAATAGACGGTCTGAGTCGATTTTTATAAACGTTTATTGTTAACCATGCCATATTAAACATAACAATACTTAAAACGCCTTCTTGTGACAGTTAAACCAATACGTTATTCAAAAATTATAATCTCAACACATAAAATAGAGTTTTCAATTGCAAAATATATCGGTCTAACTAATTTGTTTGAATAATCTTTTATATCCTTTTCTCCGCTACTCTCTTACAGGTTTTATAACATCTGTCCGACAAAACGTGTGTTCTAGCCAAGGTAAGCCCTGTGTCGAGGTTCTGGTGTAAGATACTGACATATCAATCGTAACAACTCGGCCATTTCCGTAACTTTCCGAAGAAATCGCCGAGGGGTTCCGATGGACTGACATATGTCACGCAAATCTAAACAATATCGGGTTTATCCAATGGAAACACGTATTCTCATGTAACGGACATGTCCGAGTAGTTACGGTCGAATCGCAACGAGCTTTTGCGATAATAAGTCTCTTAATTGAAACCGTATTTTAAAACAAAATGAAAACTAACTACCATTTTAGACTAGATTCATCTTCAATTTATACTAATACATGGAACCCTGTACAAATGTACGTATTACAATGTACTTACAATTTAAGCGCAACACTTTGGGAAAAGATAAGTGGGTTTATCGGACGGGTTGAATGCGAACATAAAATACTCAATGCTTTTTAACAAACATCATGGATATTATGGTGGTTGAATTTTACATATATTTAAACAAAAAGAATACTGGTCGTGTGCGCAAATTCGGCCACTTCAGCAGTTTGTTTAGTAGTGCATTTCAATAATCACACCTTTGACGATGAAGTTTAGTGACATGATTGTGGGTCCTTCTAATTTCCCTACTGACAACATGTCTGCTCTCATTTTCTGGAACTACTAAAAAAGTAACTCTTCAAAAACTATGTCAAATACAGAGAAAAAGATTGGAGTATCTTAATATTATTATGTACGTGATTTGCTCTGTAAATTTCATGTTAAGCATTACAAAAACGTTTAGTTTCATGGGTGGTCGAATATTTGCGTAAAGGCCGAAATTGCGTTTATAATTAAAATAATAATATTTGGAAAAAAATCCTTCGTACATGCATTTACTAGTTTTCGTCAACACCAAATGTTGTTCGTTATTTCATTTTTTTTATTTTCACTAGTTGTTGAATCAGCATTAATGTATTTACCAACAAAAAGATCCATGTACTGATACATGTACTGTTTTTTTGCAATTGATATTTTTTCTAACATTAAGGAGGAGAATAATATTTATGAATATCAATTATGTACACTGTTACTTTTTTATTTTCAAAAACAAACAATCATGTTGAAATTACATAAGTAAATATTGTTTAGTTATTTGAAAAATACCATTTTCTTGTCATAAAACATAACAACAATTTGTAATTAGTCATTAATTAGCCAAACCAGATTTTACGCGGGTCAGCAGAACTCTAAATATTCTAAGGATATATCTTTCACACTTAGTCGTATTGAACTTCATGCATTAATTTTTACAGTTTTATAAGTGAAACATCAATAGTTTGTCCCAAAAAAGACAAATCAGTCTTGGTTCAAAATGACCTACATTGTTTACATTCTACTTTCTCTTTTACTTTCACTTTGAATCAAAACTGATGCCTTTTTGTCTAAATGGCGTAAAGTGAAAGAATAGGAAGCTGACTATAACAACTCAACTAATTTGCTGAAATAAAATAATACAAAAACAACGCATAAACATGAATTTAACAAGCAAGTTGCATTACTCTTATTAGACAAAATACACATGAGTGTCACGAATGACTACGCTGACTCTGTTTCTGGCCTTTGTCTTTCACGATTAGGAAAGCACCACATTAATTACACTTAAAAATCTGGCCTCATGTTTACAAGATGACATGATATGATATGCGAATTGCATTGAGAATATTATAAATTTCTAATGTCAAAGAAGATTTAGGCAAAAAAAACTTTTAAAGACAACGAAACAAATCTTCGCCTAGCGGCGTGACCAGAAACAATGTGAGCGTCAAACATTAGTAGTGTCCACTACAATATGTACATCAAAATATAAACGTATGTATCACCGCGCCCATGGATTGTTGACAACGGTGGATATGTTTGCGTCCTGCCAGTGTTAAGTAGAGTCAACATCGGGGGCCGGTCAGTGACATTCAGACGGTCCGGCCATTACTCATATATCACAGGTGGGGCGGACACTCGGCCGGCCAGTTGAAACAATGAAAATGTAAATTACTTTCAACCGCTTTGTCCATGGTGGCCGGTGTACTGCGTGTAAACTATTAAACTTCGCTAATGTAAATAACTCTCTGTGAACTAAGCCAAGTGGTTAACAGTTTGAAGTGTTGGAACACTATTCCATGTAACTTATAAATGTGCATTTCATTACTGTCGACAAATAATTTTATCATAACTAACAAAAATATTCTCAAAAATTGAACATAACATGTTAACAAATACAATGTTGCATTTATATACAGTAACCGTTTTCCGCTGCCTGTTTCTAAACAGTGTCAGTTCTAATTCTTGTGAAGTGGGTGCTGTTGTGGGTACTCATGTTGCCGTCATAACTGTCTAGCCGGACCTTCTTACGTAAACACAGATTTACCAAAACTGCTTTCATATCCTCCCGAAAGCCAGATCCTATTGCACAATAGAGAATAAAGTTGAACGAGCTGTTGGCGTACAATAATATCCTGACAATCACGTGCACCAGCCCGGATGGGGTGACCGACTTGTGCGCATTGTACACTTCCTGTATGGAGACCGGAAACAGACACACCAGCATAACGAAGCTGAGGGCAATGGCGCGGATCGTGAACGCGTTTGCTACGCGTGTGCGCGTCGATGCCTGAGGTTCTCCTTTCTTCAAAATCTTACGACTTTTAATGAGTTTATACAGGATGAGACTGTTTCCTGTCAACACGAAAAAGAATGGGACCATGAACAGAAGAATCAGGTCCAGCCACATCCAGATGGGGAAGATGTACAGATGGAATGATCCGTTCTTCTTCAGGTTGCACGTGAGATTGTTGAAGATGGATGAGTTGTAGTCATCGTGTAGGTCCGTCACGATAAGGAATGGTCCGTACACGAGCGCCATGATAACGTACACCACCACTATGAAGATGCGCACCTTGTACCGCGAACACAGGTAACGCACTTTCATCGGGAACCAGATACTCACAAACCGTTCTGCCGTAATCAGCACTATTATCCAAGAACTCACTGTAGGTCCCACGTATGAAGCCCAGGCGAAGAACTTGCAGAAGACGACGTTAGGCAGCCGGAGCCAGTACTGGAATATCTCGTAGGCCCACATCTCGAGGGCCGGAACTACGAGCACGATGGTGTCGGTGGCGGCGAGGGCCGTGAGCAGTACAGCCGTGGACGTGTCCCGGTGGCGCCCCAGCCCCCAGGTGAGCATGCTGAGGCAATTGCCGACCAGCCCCAGGATAATGACGGGCGTCAGAAGGAACACGTTAAGGTAGTATCCCACCCTGCTCTCCATATCAGACTCCATTGCCGGCTGTCGCCTCCTCTCGCTAATTACCGCAGGTCACGCGTCACAACAAGCAGTCCGCACAGAGACACCGCGACCCGCACTGTTTTTCACCGAGTTAAACTATTAACTCAATATGGTCAAGGCTAGCAATTATGCTAAAATTAGTTTGCATTAAATTTTTCTCTGTACTAACATTTCCCGTGGCGTACTAGAATAGCAATTAATAGTGTGGGTTTCATGTGTTCAAGTCTACTAATTGTCTTCGCATTAATTTGCAAGTTAATTAACAGCTATTCTTAATGTTTTCACTATAACTTTTCCAGTTTGTTCCTGTAATTTACTTACTTATGATTTATCACAACAGTAATAAAATTCATTAATAATCCAATAAATTAATATATCACTGTCAACTGTTTAAATACTAATTTAGTTGTATAAAAAACCTATAAAAAGTTCATTTGTATTTAATGAATTTTGCGCACCAACTGAAAGTTCACTTTAGCTATTGTCACAATATTAGTCTAAAATACTACATAATGACGGTAATTGCAACAACTATTTTACAGTCTGAATTTTTGTATGACGGTAACAGTGATCCTGTAAGCGCACTAGACCCTTGAAACACAGACCGTATTTCCGATACAACCACTGCCTTAAACACTTGTCACTGGGAGCTGCTGAAACCAAACCGCCTTTCCCTTTACGCGAGAAACAAATCCTATGACGCGACACTGATTTAGAAATCCGCTGTATAGCCTAAAAGCGTCAATCCTTGAATATTTTCATCAGGTGTAATACATGACGATAGATCCGGTAACACGTCCGTGCATTTTAGTAATAGTTTAGTGAGTAATATTTTGACCCATTGCAAGAGGAGTCTTGCGTGTTTATAGTGATCTACATTCCTCTGAGCACTACAGATATTATTGGC
>Ga0224511_10001348_pt1 | contig 14601 bp, 5 predicted proteins | sample SF_May12_sed_USG_2_FD_169988 | JGI IMG/M metagenome (GOLD analysis project Ga0224511, IMG submission 169988) | Sediment microbial communities from San Francisco Bay, California, United States - SF_May12_sed_USGS_8_1 | ecosystem: Environmental > Aquatic > Marine > Sediment | place: USA...
CAGCGAAGGGGGGGGGGGGGGCGAGCTGTATATAGGTCATTTGGTAGTGGGTAACCGACGATGTATTAACCGTTGCTGAGCTGCATATTTAACAGGAATAATAATCACACAAAATGTTTAAATCAAAATTTATTTTCAGTATATGATGTTCAAAACTCGTTAAAAAACTTCAGAAATGTCCGGCATTGTTCGTCTACCCGCCGAAGCCACATCGGCACTGTCCGTCAACGCAGTGTGGAGTACGTCCGTTGTCGCACGTGCACTGAGATGCCATGGTGCAGCTTCCGCTACTGCCTCCTGATAGATAAATCAAGAAATGTCTTTAAAAAAGACAAACGGCGTCGAATTAAAAAAGGAAAAAAATATAACACAAGGCTACGTACTTGAACATAAATCATACACAGATGACAGAAAACTTAGAATGATTTTTGTCAAAGATCAGTGGACCGCTATTGTGGCCAACTTTGTTAGTAAGTAAGTGATGTCTTCAAATCCATTAAGGAGATTTATTACTTGTGTAATAACAGACAGAGGCAGGAAAAACTTGCAAGTCTTGTCTTGTACACAAAGCACATGTTCAAGTCAATAACATTAAATGACATTTTCAACTCAAAAGTTGTTGCGTTATATAATAACTACTAGAAAAATGAACTCATAAGTCGCAAACATGGGCAACAATAAATCTAATTTATTCATAAAAAAAAAAGTTTTTATTGTTCCAGGTTTTAATTCTATTCATTACTTATAATAGTGGAATTTAACCTCTTAGATTCAATTAAATTCCAGAGTTACATCTAACATTCTTTCAAATTTTACAGCACACACTTATTTCATGACTCTCAAAGTGTAAACCCCTGAATCTGGACGTAGTGAGGCTAACCTAATAACTATTGGGTAATATGTCAGACGTTTTACTATAAACCATTTCACATCTGGAGACGTACCGGTAATTCATTTTATCCAAAAACTATTTTGTTTGAAGCGTAACTGTTTATTGTTTCAATATAAAAACACTTTAGAAAGCAATACCCCAAAAATTTAATCTACGAACGGAGCAAAATTTCGTAAAACACATGCATTACAATCGTGTGGCCTTTATTTTGTTCGCGCGTATCAGGTTCATCCAATCGAAAACGGGATTTTTCTCTGTTTCCCCATAGGTCAGTTTCAGTGCTTATGAAATCATCCAATAGAACTGCGAATTTCTAGATCCCTGACAGACGTCATTATACAGAAATGTAGGTCAAAAGCGAGCTTAGACGGCTACGCCGAAAAAAAAGCCTTTCAGGCACGCCATGTTGCAAAGATAAGTGGTGTCTTTTTTCATACAAACGTCCCGATGAACGATGATACCGCGGCATTATAAGAATGTATACATTTATATATTCGAATAAGTTACTTGCATGGCAATAAACAATATTGAAAATGATTTGCTTTGTATAATGATTTAAAAACATATGTAAACCTTTTATGGATAGCCTTAGTTAGCTACCAACACGTCGTGGAAGTTTTAATTATGCGTTAAGTTACATTTTGTTCAACAATGTTCTTAGAGCTCTTTGACTCACCAATGCGCTAATAATTTAAAAAATAAAACTGAACTATAACCAACATACACACCTAGTTAGATCAAAATGTTATAATGAGTTGATAAAGCAACCGGTAATGCTTCAGTAATCGTAGAGTTCTGAGAGCAGACGTTTGACAACCATAATGAGGTCTGCGAACAGTGACAGGCTCTGTCATTGTAATAATTTGAATATGAAAATCAGAAATACATGTTACCCTTTCAATGTTACTTTATCCCCAGCATGGGCGTGCGTTTGTTTATCCACGCACTCGGACGGTCCCATACGTCGTCGGGTCATAGCGATTGTAAGGTTCTATAAGTGGCACTAAGTGCATGATATTGGAGCGCCCACCACACAATCATTACAAACCAGGTTCTTTAACGTGCCCAGTGTATAGCCTTGGTACACGGGAGCATTTTGCCAAGGAACGAACCATAACATATCTCATTTGAGTAATTTAAATTGGGTGTGGGGGATCAAACTCGCAATCCCTGGGTCGGCAGTCAAGTGTTTTACCACTGAGCCAAGTCTTTTCACTCACAAGTCCCCAGCACCTTACACCGTAGATAGTGAGAAGTGTTTTACCTGCAAGACATGTGCAAACGAAATTGTGGCAGGCTACGGTGTAACCGCCGGTACAGGTCTCGTGGTCGCAGTGGCTGGTGTCTCGGCACATCTCGGCACACACCACGCCTGAAACACAGGCACCCGGGAAACTTGTTACTTTTTATATGTAACACTTTAATGCTAGGCGAATATTATTGCTTTAGTTTATTTAGTTTATACTATAAACATCAGGCGAGACTTTGCTCTAGTTCTGTAGCCGGAAGAGGATACATTTATCTTAATAGGCAAATCACGTTAGAGGACTGTTCAGTCATAATAAGGAAAGTTAACTAAATGGTCAGTTCCGGGTAATCGTGCAAATACAGTCAATTTAAGACGTCAGGATATATCTAGATGTCAGGACCAACACATCACAAAGTATGTCCCCGTCGCCAGCCGGACTGAGAGGGGGGTTTAAATAGCGCGCTCAGTGAAAGAACAGGACGCCGGATAGCCTATGAGCATACGACAATACGTCATTGCCTATAAGGTAGCTCATGTAACTTGGAAATTAGCACGCTCGTCGTAGTTTACGTTTATACTAATTATTGGTTGAGGAAAACTTATGTATTTCATATATAACCAAGAAAAATATTAAACGACGAAGAAACTCAGTTTTGAGTTGATGTATTTGTAAAGACACTAAAAGACCAACAAATTCCACTATACGACATAAGCCAACAGGAGCGAAGGACTACGAGAGGAAGACAAACTCGTAGTGCTACATATATAGAACAATTTTGAATAAGTCATTTGTTTATCAATTTGCACAGGGACACTTTTTAAAGATTGTTCAGATATATTCTGCGCACATTGGCAACTGTTTACTTATAAGTCACTTCTCTGTGATAAAGATATTACATGTATGAAATTGAATGAACATGGGAAAAGGTTCCATATTATATATTTAATGATGCTATGCCTGTATCCTTTGGTCAGAATTGTTTAAATTTAAAACACTCGATACTTTGAGTTGACTCCAGAGGTAACGCATCGGGCTGGGGTGCAAGAGGTGCCGGGTTCAATTTCCGACTCTGTCATAGATTTTCTTTTTTGTGCAAAACACATTATTTGTCACGTAATTTTGTAATTCCTTTTGAAATATTTATTAGTTAGTATACTTAACTTATTGAAAAACATTTAACCAAGTATAATGGTTTTAAGATACAGACCTGGCATCTTTAGAACAAACAAAACAGCTTTCATAATAACATTTGAAAAGTATATGTCATGAAAAAAACACCTTTATGTTTAGTTACATACCATAAAACTATTTAACCGACCCGTCATTAAGCATTTTAAAGACATCGTTTAATCATCAGTCTATAGAGGTTTTGATGTACATGACTTGTGCAGATTGCAGATTGTAGAGTATCAGTAAATCATTACTTACCGATCAAGATACACAACACAAAAGCGGTCTTCATGGTTGCTCTGTTAGTTACAAGAAACACTGGAAAAGACGTACGAACTGCGGGGTTTTATATACACCACCGAGGCGACATCGTGAGCAACAATCCACCAAAACTGCCGACCTTCGTGGTAAAATCCGGTCGATTTTGGTACCGAGGCATACTTTTAGGCGCTACAGTTCACATTGTGTACGACTGGCGTCGATAGCGGGGTCTGTCTTTGGCACAGGTCAGTGATGAGCCGTTTAAAGTAATAAAGGTCATTCACATTATCATAGTCCTAAAAATTGACTTACTTTCAATGGCATAGATGTCATTAATGTTGTTCCTTTATAATGCACACATCCTCAACGAGATCTATTTTCCTACAAAATTTGATGTTGTAGTGTTTAAAGCGTTAAGTAATTAAAGTATCAACATAACTCTAGAACTAGTATGTCCGATGCTCCGATAAATGCGACAAAGCACGTTACGTCAAATATTGCATGTGCGCGTAGCCAGCGATGCACAAGAATTTGGTCTTCTGGTTGGTCAAAATGACCAACATACATGTTACATATTTTCCGGTTTTTGTCGAACCAAATGTCATTTCAGATGGACCTAAATGGTTGTCGCTACATCAATCCAAATGTCAAATGACAACATTAAGTATAATGTTAAAGATAAAGAAACTTTAAGGACTAAAACCCATTTTATGGGCAATTTTACTTACAATGTCATTAAACGTTAAAGTATTGGGTTTTTAATGACAGAAATATTTCAAAACCTTATTTAAAATATGTCTAAAACTAGCTATTATGTTGAATCTCAGATTTGAATAACAGTAGAACTAAATCAGACAACGTTTGCATGTCGTGATAATGCTTATATGCCCTACTGTACTCAGAAGGTTAACTTCAACTGCATGTATTCGCTGTTGTGTCTGCACGATAATAATCGACAATGCATGATCATACTTACTGCAATCCCTGAACGTATAGGTATGTTTTCGGCGTAGCTGTCTAATATCCTTTTTGACCTAATTTCTGTATAATGACGTCTGTCTGGGATTTTAGCAATCCGCCGTTCTATTGGATGATTTCATAAGCACTAAAAATGGCGTGTGGGGAAACAAGAGAAAATCCCGTTTTCGATTGGATGAACCTGATACGCGCGAAAAAAATAATGGCCACACTATTGTAATGCACGTGTTTTACGAAATTTTGCTTTGTTCGTAGATTAAAGTTTTGGGGTATTGCTTTCTAAAGTGTTTTTGATTTTGAAACAATAAACAGTTACGTGTCAAACAAAATATTTTATGGATAAAAATGAATTACGTCTTCAGATGTGATCTGGTTTAAAGTAAAATGTTTGACATATTACCCACTAATTATTACGTTAGCCTCACTACGTCCAGATTACGGGGTTTACACTTTGAGAGTCATGCAATAAGTTTGTGCTGTAATATGTGCAAGAAGGTTAGATGTAACTCTGGAATTTAATTGAATCTAAGAGGTTAAATTCCACTATTATAAGTAATTAAATTAAAACCTGGAACAATAAAAACATTTTATTTTATGAATAAATTGTATTTATTGTTGCCCATGTTTGCGACTAGGAGTTCATTTTTTCAGTGGTAAAACACTCGACTGCCGACCCAGGGATTGCGAGTTCGACCCCCCTCCTCACTCCTACTTGAAATTACTTAAATGATATATCTATTGGTTCTTCCCAGGAAAAAACGTTCTCGTATATCAGTGCTATACACTGGGCACGTTAAAGAACCCGGTTTGTCATGTGTGGTGGGCGCTCCAGTATATTGCACTATTGGCCACTTATAGAAACTAACAAAACTGTATGACCCGACGCAGAATAGGCAGAGTGTCCGAGTGCGTCGCTAAACAAAAGCAATACCCCTCCCACTCCCCCAAGAAGTTTGGTTTTTCAGATGCCTTATTCAGACTTCCATATTACACAAGCACGCGTTGTTATCTCAAAAAAAAAGAATGGCATCAACTATATAATAGCATAAACGTATAGCACCTATCTTAATTTGTTTTTCTACAAATATGCATGTTATAACGAAATCATTTCTTGCAGACCATGATGCAAAGAACAAAGACGATCTTCATTGTAGCAATTGATCTCACTCAAGTATTATTACAATTTACGGACTTTGAAGATATATAAACAACATCAAAATGGCTGAATCAGAATGTGTCTATTACAGATTACTAATTAAAATGTTTGCACGTTTGTCATAGATAGCGAAGTATGTCTGAGGCATAGGTCGTTTATGTTCCGTTTATGCTATGGACACACATAAAACTGCCGCCGTACGATTTCAGCGATGTGCAAATAACAGGCGTGGTCACAAATCGTTAGGTCGCCGGTCGTCGTCTGTTTCTGATAGCATTGACGTTTTTGAAGATCGAACGGGAACCACATGGTGCCCTGCAGAATTTATACAGATTTTGCAATTTTTACGTGAAATGATGTATATGTCAAGATCATCATTCACCAGCACGTCTTTGAAGAAACAAGTTGTCAAAATAAGAAAGACTAAACAGAATCTGATTTTGTCCAGGCAGATCGTTTCTTCCTATGACCTTCACGCTCATAAAATACTAGTACTGCAACAGCACTTGTTCGTTGCATCTAAATCATCCGCTGCTTCTCAATCGAAAACAATATTTTTTATCCATATCCATGGTCTCCAAAAGAAAATGAGAAGAATATGTATGCAGTTGCTTGTCGCTTCTTGACCGGTTGCAAATAAACTTGAAAAACATTGTCCGATGCCTGCACTGACATCCTCGGTCGATTTGTTTAAGGATTTATGAAAGCTTGTCAGACATCGTACGATGCCCGGCCGGATACTGTGCGGTGCCCTAGCGGTCGCTGTTTTATTAGGATGATTTGAATTTCAAACAAATTGTTTTTTGCTCTTCTGGTGTGTGGAAACAACAGCCGTGCCAATGCCACTTTGCCTTATTGACCCTACATAACACCGTACGGGTGCTGTGAAATTCAAAGTAGAACCTAAACTTCACCGGGCAATGTCTAAACAATTGACTTGTCATCGTTAAATTGTTACTGCCACTGGCCGGGCTCCGTACGGGCTCTATAGAATTTTGGGATTTTTTGGTTACTAGACGCTGTACGGTGCCTGTAAATAACTTGTGACCATAGCATTTCACAGGAAAAAATGTCATTTATATATTCATTCACTTGATTTTGATTCAATTTAAAAACCCTTGATGTCATAGATTGAAGAGATGCTCAAACAACGTGTTAATGTTTAAGGGCACCGCCAAAAATGGCTCGTACAAATACAAACACACTTAGCACGGTACGAAAAACGCAAAACAACACGACGTAAAAGACATTTGGAACAACTGGTGTTTGTTGCTTTAGAACAACAACCCTTGAAAATGGATAATAAACCTCGACAGCAAACATTTCAAGTCTGTAAATTATACAACATATTGTTAAAATTACCATGATTGTCATTTATCAACAGAGATACTTAATATATTGAGCAAATTAATGTTATAAAATCACAAAAGTATAAAAATGCACGATCAAAATGATGCACTGTCAGACACGCCGAAAGCTCTACTGTCTTTATTTCTAATACTTTTGACTAGTTTTTTCGATTCATCAAACAAATATGTCTATCGCTATCGAACTACATTCTCCTTTTTGCAGAAAACGCATAGACTTTTTAAAATAATGAAAATAAAAAATCCCCTTACCGATTCGTTCCATATTTACATCCCGAGAACAGTAACGGAAGATGTTCGGGAACAATTTTAACAGGAAACACTTGTGTTACTGTTCTAGTGATTGGAGGGGATGAGTAACCATAATGCTCGAAATCTTACAACGTAAGATGGCGTCAGCCTTATGATTAATGGAAAGCGTTACCACATGTACGTTTGTGAACAAGTCAGTGGACCATAGAACCCTATCGCCATCCGAAGAAAGCATGTACATGTATATACGCATATAACTTTTGAAGATTCAAAAGTTATATGCGTATATACATGTACATGAAAGACTGTCTATACTATTGAATGCTATTTTGTCATCGCGGTAATCAGCTATTATTTTAAAATATATTGATTCTTACCAATCGATTTTGATACATAATTATAAGTAAGCTAAATGTAGTCATAATATTTTTTAATGTTTTTTAATATCTCAAACAAGGGAAAACCCGCATAGTAATTGTTATGAAGTAGAACTGTTAAAAATACTAGTTGTTTATGTTATTATATATGTACATATTAGTATTTATCATTACATACGCCACGTGTTATTGCTCCTTCGCTCTTGTTATATTTACGAGTTATAATATATGAATACAAAAAGAGACATAAATCTGAGAAAAAGAGAAAGTCTTCAGGAAGCATAGTTTGCATGAGGAAATTAACAGTCTCGATTTTATTGAAGCTGTTCATCAATGGAAATGAAAAATGCCATTACAATGACGCCCCCTAGGGCATGAGCAGAGCTTTATTTTTAAAATGCAAATAACAAAACCCTATTTGGGTGATCAAAACAATTTTAAACCCCTGGCGCCCCCCCTAACGGCCGCGGACCTAAGATTTGTTTATGCCCAGAACGCTTATTTTTTCCCTTTTTTTTCAATCGCTTCGCTCGCGAAAATTTTTAAACCCAATTTTTAAAGAAACATGCCCATAACATGCTAAAGAACACTTTTACTTCAACCGTCAACACTTTCAATGATTTTCTACCCCCAACCCCATTGACAAAGACCACGCCCCTAAAGTCAAATCCTGGATTCGCCACTGTAAACCTTATGTGTTTAAAGGCAAACCAAACCAAGTGGATTCAGCCCTTACCTAAAGTGGCCTCCATAATCAGCTGCACTAAAAGGCCCGCAAGAGCCAAGCAGTCCTGTTCTGAAATACATATGACCTCCATACACCATATCACAAAGGCTTGTACTTAATGATCGGATTTTATTCACTATTTAAGTTCGAGTTTTCAGTTTTCAAAGCATTATAGAAATATTCGAATTTGCTCGAAAAATAAGAACAGTTACTGGCAATTGCGTGTGTTCTTTCGCATTAATGTGTATCAATAAAGATTGTTTACATTTGGCATGATTGTCCGATATAACTATCTGTAAATCCTAATGCAAACTTCCGCAATTCCACAGTCCTGAATTATTATCGGAGGTTAAATCTTATCAACATATCAGAGACATCCCCCGTGTCCTTTTTTTCTTTTTGCATGAGAGTAAAATGTCTTTATTACTAGTGATTAAACCATACTTTTGTAATTCAATATATAAAACTTATCAATTATTGACCACCTACTGCCCCTTATGTTAAATGAATCCTAAAATCAATATTTTGAACTGTTGGAGAAAGATGTTTTGAACCAGCAACCTTTGTACAGTTAGGCTTACAGCGAGGCTTCAACAATACTGACTTAGTATGATATGCAGATGCACATCCATTTTTCTTTTACCAAAAAACAAAGGAAATATATGTGACTAAATGATTTAAATATGTTATGTATAAACATATCTGGCAAAATTTGAGTACACAACTCAAACCAAAATTGCGGTATATGAGTTAGAGTTCACTCGCGCAAAAGTGCATCCGGCGAAGTTTCCATGTAAGTTTTGCCACACATTTTGCGGTATGTTGACAGTTATTATAGCTACGAAATTTTGAAAATATGAGGTTGTAACATATTGAAAGTTAAGTCACGAGAACCTTTTAAGATAATAATAAAAATCATCTTTTATTTTTCTGTATTTTCGTATAATAAATAACAACGGCAATGTCCGGCATTGTTCGTTTACCCGCCGAAGCCACATCGGCACTGTCCGTCAACGCAGTGTGGAGTTCGTCCGTTGTCGCACGTGCACTGAGACGCCATGGTGCAGCTTCCGCTACTGCCTCCTGCTCGTAGGTTAACAAAGACAGCATTATTATGAATTACGTCATTTCTATATTTAAATTTAAACATAAATTAAAAATATGTTCAAATAAAGAATTTTGTAAACAATGTAGATATGTCAAGTTTAAAGGCACCATGACAAAATGGCCCGTACAAAAACTAACACACAGACCGACACAAAAACACGTACAACATTACTTCATTTTACATGCATTTTTCATCTTTAAAAATATGTAGTCAATTTTTTTAGTGTCAGCCATTTTACATCACATTTCTTTGCTAAGACTCTTACCTAAATGTTATTTTAAGATAAGTACTTTTCAACCCATTTTTTCTGAGCTCTAGCTCCTTTAACAACAGTAGTGAAAATTATCAGAGATGATCCACATTTAGATGTGGTCGTTGACCGTGCTATCCCCCACTATGTTTGTCAAAGTTAGTATGCAGTATATATCACCTGCAAGACATGTGCACACGAAATTGTGGCAGGCTACGGTGTAACCGCCGGTACAGGTCTCGTGGTTGCAGTTGCTGGTGTCTCGGCACATCTCGGCACACGCCACGCCTGAAACACAGGCACCTTGGCAACTTTAACGTCATATACTTCAGTTTAAAAGAAATCTAATTTACTACTGAGACTGTGATATTTTTCAGGTCTAGTTCTATTTTTGGTACCATAGACATTTGAACGACAACATGTACCAGTGTACGTTGCTGATTTGGACCAATCGCAGGGCTTGTTCTTAAATGTATTTTTTATGCATTTCCCCATACAATGTTACTCATTGGCTAAAGCACAACTTAACGCCTAGGCCAAAATCGAGCCTAAACAACTGCGTCGAAAAGTGAACTGTACGCAAGGTGCACAATAATCATGCCATTGCAATGTCTAACCGACCTGATGTTCAACAATTGTCAAACATAAGCTTTAAAGTTTAAGCACCAGTCGAAATGGGATGTACTGCATACATATTTGCAGGTTGCAAAATACAAGGAAATGGTTACTTACCGATCAAGATACACAAAACAAAGGCGGTCTTCATGATTGGTCTGGTAGTTACAAGGAACACTGAAAAAGACATACGAACTTCGGGGTTTTATATACAACACTGAGACGACATCGTGTCCAGCAATCTACCAAAACTGCCGACCTTCGTGGAAGAATACGGTCGATTTTGGCACCGATGCATACTTTTAGGCGCTGCAGTTCACATTGTGCACGACTGGCGTCGATAGCGGGGTCTGTCTTTGGCCAAGGTCAGTGATGAGCCGTTTAAAGTAATAAAAGTCATTCACGTTATCATAGTCTTGAAAATTGACTTACTTTCTAGGTCATAGATGTCATTGATGTACGTAGCTCCTTTATAGTTCACACATCCTCAACGAGATGTGTTTTCCGACACAGTTCACACTAGCGGATCCAGCGGGGCGCACCCCGCGTGCGCTCCCCTAACGGCCGCGGACCTGATTTTTTTATGACCAAAACGCTAATTTTCCTCAAATTTGTCTTCGCTCGCGATTAATATTAGGCATAATTTAAAAAGAAATATGGCCAAAACACGCTAAAAATGACTTTTACTTCAACCTTCAACACTTGATGATTTTCTACCCCCTTCCTTTGACAAAGTCCACGCCACCCATCCCCTAAGGTCAAATCCTGGATCCGCCACTGGTTCATGTCAATGTGTATGACTGACAACAACTACAAAGATTTACAAAAGTTAAGGACCATAACTAAACCCAATGTTATGGGCCATTTTACATCATTAAATTTTAAAGTATTAAGTTACTTTTACAGTCTGGAGATCGCATCATGAGGCACATCGTCGGTTATCCCCCGTTACATTACTTCGCTATGCTACGTTATGTACCGTGGGACAATTGACTAGGAAAATATCGTAGTCATGAATAATTTATGAGACAGTTTCATTGGTGGCATAAGGAAACCTCTTTGTATAACTAGCCAATGAAATTACGTTTTATATCTAAGGTTCGGTTTACCATTCAAAATGGCGACCTCCATGAGTGATTTTGCTAAAGCGAGGGATTTATTCGGCATTAACAAGTTTAAGGAGTTTCATGCTGATGTTTTGAATAAATTATTCGAATTACTTCTGACACCAGTAAAGTGACATTGGGGAGGAAAGTGTTAGTTTCCGGCGTGGGACTCAAACCCACGACCCTCGGTACACCGGTCCGTTGCTCTACCAACTGAGCTAGCCGGGCAACCGGTCATGAGCCTTGTCCCAGCCGTACTTCACTACACTTTCTTTTTTTGTAAGAAAATCCCTGTATGACGTCATTGAGATTAAAGAGTATTTTATTGTAACATGCGATTTCATTGGAAGATTGGTCATGCATATTCATGAAAACAAGATTTTGCTAGTCAAATTTCCCACGGTATGTATAGAGTGTAACGAGATAAAGTACTGTGTGGTGCCGACGATGCATGACTTGTGGCAGTGATAAAATGTTTTTAAACCTTTATTAAATTTTAAAATCTGCCTAAAGCTAAATAACATATTGAATCTCAGATTTGAATAACAGTTAGACTAAATAAGACACATTTTTCATGTCATAATGCATTCTTGTGTGACCTACTGTACTCAGTAGGTTAACTTTAACAGCATGTATTTAGGGTTTTTTGCACAATGCATTATCGTACTTACTGCTATCGTTGAACGTATAAGTAAAGTTTGATATAGGTCGATAATTATATGTTCTATCACAAATGGACATTGTGTCTCCATGGTACACACTTTTATTCGTTTATGTCCTTAAAGTCCTATGACTGTGATGGTATGTCTACCTTTTTATGTTAGACATGCTTCGTCATTATGTGTTTGATGTATTGTTTTTCCTTATCCTAACATTTAAGTAAATGTGGGAAGACTGAGTTTTAGTGTTTGTTTAGGAGAAGCAATGCAATTTTAAGTACATGCATAATTACGCTTTCCCAAATAAACGCTCCGAATAAGAATTGGCTTTATATTTATTATGTCGCCGTTTACCGGCGCTACAACATTCTTATCAATGTTTTAATCTGTGTTAGTAGAATATAGTGAAGTTGCATTGTAAACAATGAAATTATTCTGACATACTTTCCTAACAAATAAAACATCATTTCGTTATTTTGGCTAAAAGTATTTCATGTTCAATGTTTTTGTTGCATTTGATTAGTGTTTATAATTGTTATATATGATTCTCGTCGTGTCGTGTCGTTAAGTCATAGTGCCCAGCAAAACACACAATGCAACTAATGTATATTTGGTTACTCACGCACATGACCTGAGTAACCAACGTGAGTGAGTGATGACATGACATGTGTTCGTCTGCCAATTGGTTGTGTATATTTTGCAATTTGCATGGGCTGTTGGCCTTCAAGCAATAAACAATTGTTTGAGACCAGACTTAGCTAAGTATGCATATGTTTTCACCATTATTAGGATAATATTTATGTTCTTACAACTGATGATTTAATTAATTCCAATGAAACGTAATGATTTAATGTATACCGGTTATCATCTGTTGCAATGATTGTACACTCAACACAAATAGTAAATACACTAATAGTAAATACACTAATAGTAGACTCTCAAACGCTCACCCGCAAAATCACCCACAGATGAATTGTTATGGTAATGACAAAGTTTTCACTACAGTTTGTGTAGTCTGCTAGAACCTATGTAATCGCAATGGCCGCATTTTGATGGTCAATGTTCCTATCGTTTTACGTTATAAGTAGTAACCTTTGCTGAACTGAATATTTTACGGTCACTATAGTCACATAACATTAAAAATTAAGTAAGCCTGTATGAGATGAAACCTAAAAACTTTAACAGATTATTTTGAACAATTTTTATATTCAATACTTTTTAACGAAATTCCTAAAATTCCGTAAGTTTGGAGCACCAACATCGGCTAAGTCCGTCAATGTTCGTCTATCCGTTGATGCTGCATCGGTAATGTCCGTCAATGCAGTGCGGGGTTCGACCGTTGTCGCAGGTGCACTCAGAAGGCATGTTGCAGGTTGCTCCAGCGGGTCCTGCTCGAATGCAAATTAACAGAGCATTATTTATAATGCAATATGTCATAATACTATAGTAAAACATGCCATTTGAATATTTCGATACAGATATAAATGGAAGAGATGTTCAAAATCAAAGACAAGTCGGTGCCTTACTGTGACATTATAAAGTGCGTGCATAATATCCAACATAGAAGGTCTAGTACATAATATTGAAAAGTAATTACTTTCATATGATAAACGCATGTCGAACGCTTATGCTTTTGTAATTAAGGTAATAAAGCGTCTAGTAAAATTGCCTTAAATCGACAAAATGCCATTTGAAATGGCCCATGAGTTTGTAAAACTTAACAAATGAATGGACAAAGAATGCTGAACTTCAACAACTGTTATTGCCAACATATGCAAGTTGTTGTAAACTGATGTTGTTATGGTTCGATAATGGTATCGTTGATCTCTCAGCAACCGAAGAAAAAATAGGAGACGAACGACAACTACAACAATGTTTTTGGTGACCAGATACAGGCATCTCGGCCATATTGTTGTGAGTAGTATATTACCTGACAGACATGTACATCCTCCATTGTCACAGGCTGCAGTGTGACCCCCTGGGCATATCTGATACTGACAGTCACATGTATGCCGGCACATTTCCGCCGCCGCCACACCTGAAACGCAGACACCCGGATGTTTGTCATTCCTAATGTAATATATTTTCATCGATTGCGCAAGAGTTTGGTTATTCAGCTATCACCTAGCGTCATTATTGACATCGTTGTGCATACTGGACGATGGAATAACCAATCATAAGTAAATTCTATGGAACGCCTAAACTGCCTTATATGTTTATTTTTTTGTTCGTCGTCCTCAAACGGCATGTCGTTCTGCACAAAAAAGAAGTCGTCGTGTACAAAAAGCAGGTCGTTATGTATATTTAAAAGGTTGTTATGGTCGAATTGCAAGTCGTCATGTGTATTTTGGGGTTGTCCTGCTAAAATATATATCGTTATTGACAAAAGGCAAGTGGTTATGTACGTTTTACAGATCGCTATCGTCAAACTGT
>Ga0224511_10001349_pt1 | contig 14598 bp, 23 predicted proteins | sample SF_May12_sed_USG_2_FD_169988 | JGI IMG/M metagenome (GOLD analysis project Ga0224511, IMG submission 169988) | Sediment microbial communities from San Francisco Bay, California, United States - SF_May12_sed_USGS_8_1 | ecosystem: Environmental > Aquatic > Marine > Sediment | place: USA...
ACATTTGAGGCTATACATATCACAGATTTATAATCTTTCTAGCAGATGCTTTTTTGCATTTGATTTAAAAGCAGCCACATTTTTAGAGTTTCTTACAAACTGAGGCAATATATACATTAATAATAATGAAAACCCAACTGTACATACATAAGTGGGAATGATCTGGTGTCGATTGATTCTCATCTGTTTAACCGTCTGCTGCAACGCCACCTCGCGATCCTGCTGCGCACGCTCAACGATCGCCATGGCAACGCAGAACAACCCGCTTTTGGTCGCACCATTCCTGCAATTATGGACAATTACACTTTAAATAATGAGTTCTATAAAGATGAAATATTAACGCTCAAATCCAACAAAGTTAACAAAACACAACAACGTGCCGAACTGGCGAATTATAGGTCAATAGAACCTATGTCCTAGTCTTACTGGCAATGCGCTATAAGGGGCGGATGTCCGTTGGCAGCCTGCCACGTTGACGCCTGCGCGATCACTGACAGGAAGCTGGACTCGGAGCCGACAGGCACGTGTGATTCAGACATCCAGAACTTGCACTCGAACAGCTTGATGAGACGGGCCTTCTCCTTAGGCTGGATAGTGATACATACACCATAAGTTTTATTGTTTAAATAGATAAACATGTCAATTCAATTATAATTATATTTCAACATGAACGAAACGTTTGAAAAAATATGTCTGTCTGCAGTTTAAATGCTTTGGCGGTTAAACGGTGTCTTATCTTTAATCTGAACGTCATAACAGCGAAACATGCATGGATTAGAAGTACAATCAATTGGTTTCTTTGAAATATTCACCTCTTCGGCGTTGGTAAGCTTGATTGTTCTCTCGATGTGTGTCACGTGGTCTACCTCGGACACGTGCTGCAGCTGGAAGGGGATGAAAGTGACCGTCTCCTCCTCCACCGGCCAATACACCTCGTACTGCAGCACAAATAGAATTGTATAATAATCAAGCACCATTACGTCAACACTTTCCTGGTAAAACATGACAGGGTAGCCAATGTTGCGCTAACGATAACATGCGTACAAAGAAAAAAAATTGTCATTAAATTTAAGAGGTGTGTATCCTTTTCAACGTTTTCAACTGTTAACTCGGACAAAAGTAAAGACGTATATGCCGTATCAACCCCGTCCAACTGGAGAATGTTAGCGGCTTACCTTGTTGACGATGTTGTCCATGTTGACGATGGAGGCGGCACGCGTCTCGTACACCAGCCGCCAGAAGTCCACCACGGTGTCCGCCAGCGGGTTCTGTGTCACCACGAACCTCCGGCCGTCACGGTGGGACTGCAATGGAAGGAGAGTATACATACTGTTAATAGGATTGTTTGATTTCTAAGTCATAGGGCTTTCCGATATAGTAGTCTAATTTGGGGTATCAATAAGTCATTATCAGGGCTTCAGCAAAGATGAAGATACATGCACATGTACACTAAACCGCTATCAATCGTTTTTAGTCAACATAGACTTGCTATTTTAACTTCTGTTTGTCTAACTATATGACCACAAACAACATGGTTTTACCGGCAGGTAAACGGCGTTAATGTAGTCGTTGGTTCCGGTGACGCGCGTCGTCAGAAACGGCCGGTGTTCGTCACCTGCAAAACAGCAACGTCACCATCACTTTGACGTGTAAACAACTGAAAACTGTTTTTGAATTAATAAAAGCAGAGCATGTGAACAAATGTGTTAAATGTTATGTTAGTTTTTAGCAATTTCGCCTTACTGGGCAGAATGTTTCTGGTTCTGTTCTTGCCCACGTTGGCGAGGTCTCGTGCACCGTGATACTCGTCCCGCTCGTAGAAGGTCGACTTCATGCTCTCGTGGAATTTCGTGACGTGCTGTAGTTTCTGTAATTAACGAAAATACATATATTTTGATATGTTTAAGTACAAAGATCTTAGAATAAAAAACAAGACATAAATCTATTAAATTATATTTCACATTCATGCAACATAAATTATACTAAATGCAAAGGTTTTATATATAGACAGTAGGTAAATGCTCTCGGCGTCACGTAAACAACAGCGTATTGGGTCGCCTTGGCTTTGCTTTTCAAAAAAAACTAGCAATAACATATCGTTTACTTATACCACAAAAAATTGTTCAAGTATGTACTAGACTTCAACAATATTGGAACGTACATCGAACTCCATCTCAAGCCTCGCGTGTTTGGCGTTGGGCGGCGTCTCTAGGGCGCGCAGGTAGGAGGCGGCGAACCGCTCACCCGGAACTGCCGTGCTGGGACAGAACAACGCCTCCGCCAGCGCCTCGTGCAGGAACATATACTGGTCCTGGTAAACCAAGAGTGGTGGTGAAAAATAGACAAGGTGTGAACAGGAACACGTGCTTAGTTTTACTCATACTTAATAAACAAAACAATGAAGAAACATATTCCATTATATAACCATAATCAGTCGAGTTGCATTTTAATTCAATAATCAATTACTAAAACACTTTTTATAGAAGTTTAACTTTTACCACAACACAACAAATGAAGCGTTACGGAATCCCATACCACGTTCTGGATGCTGTTGACGCGCTGGTGACGTAGATCCTGGACGCACTGGAAGACGTTGACGTAGCCCTCTGCCTCCGCCTGGTCCGCCAGATAGTCGAGTGACAGGTACGTCCCCGTGCGGCCGATACCCGCGCTTTGATGAGTGGGCAGACGGGTTGTGTTAATGAATATAACGCAATGTACTGTCGTGATATCAAGCATGCTGTGACAGCGTAGTACAAACAGTTGTAAATAGAATGCCTTAACATATGAGAAAAGATGTTGTTTTGTTAGCTCAAAAATACACTTGCAATGAGGGCATTGTGAAAAATATAAATTTATAAAAATGTATTTAATCAATTCAGTACATCAAAATCCCAAAGCTGCGCAAATACAATGTAAACATCTATTAAATGAGTTATACTATTTTTTATTAAAGACTTGATAAATAAGGCCAATGTTACGTCAATGCGAGTACCTGCAATGGACGACGGTGGGCACGTTGTCCTTGGCGCCGTGTGCGCGGACGCTGGCCCAGAAGTGGAGAACGGAGGAGGCGTATTCCGGCACGTGGCGATCTGACCAGCGCTCGAACTGGAAGTGCGTCACCAGTCGTCCCTCCCCGCCTTCCTCCTGAAATCGAAAGGGGAGAATGAAAGAATGTAGGATACAGTATAGGGAGACCGGTGGGTGCACGTTTTGCGTTTACACACGACCAAGCTACGCGGGTCTTAAAATATATTTTAACGTTAGAAGTATGATACAGATCTTGAATATCTAAGTTTAAAATATATCAAGTATTTTAATTTCAACAGAAGATATGTGACAGTGACATCGAGTTTCCTGTTTTGGTGTTAAATTCGACCACTATTTTCCATACTTACGTTAGAAATATAATGTTACAGTAATATTTCTACAAAAATATGTTTGCATCCGCAGTTTAAATAAATTTGCTGAAAAAAAATGAATTGCTACACTTTGTTATATGTAGGCAATTTCACGGTCTGCAAAAATACCGGAAAAAACTAAAGTCTTCTGAGTAGAGCAATTGTATTTGGACTAATATTGCATATATGATATTTTTATTTCATATTCAGATAGATCTATAATGTGTGTTTACGCTTTTCGTTATAACAATGACCAGAAACAAACATTAAAATGTGTACATAACTATATATAATGCGTAGAAAAAGTTGTTTGTTTACACTAACCCGACCGATCCTAATTTTTCATGCCGACCCTGAAGTTTTTTTCAGCTCAATTTCAGAAAAAGAATCCTAATTAATTAAACCTAATTTTGATAATTGTTTCAATTTATTGCAGTTTAGTTGACAATTCATCAAGATAATGGTGTTTAACTTGCCTTTTTAACCAGTTAAAGTAAAAATAACAAAAATGAACATGTTTGCAATATAAAAATGAGAAACTTTCTTTGAAAAAAGAAAAAAAAATTAATAAGAAAAAATGTTATGCCGACCGACCGTAGATTTACCATTTTTAGGCGATGTTAGTGGAAACAAAGAACATTTTTACGCCTTATGATCTATATAGTCGCCAGTACGGTTAAGCAAAACCAAATAACGTTTATTACATTTTAGCTACTTAAAATTAACAAAAATGAATGAGATCTATCAACAAGCCTTATATCGAGAATCAAAAATATAAACATGTGAACATATATCTATTATTACACTTTTAAAAATGATACAGACCTATAGTATATATCTAATAGATCTACAACGATAGTAAGTCTATCAAAGCTTCCGCATAATTTAGTACAGAATAGCCGGAGGCAAACGAGATAACGCGAAGCTGTTATCGGAAAACGCTCGAGTATAGTCGGACCATCCCGAACACACATCGCTTGTCAGCTCAGCGTAGTAAACAGCGAGTAGTGTTTAAATAGATATTTTACTTCGCTTTCGTTCATCTGGTAGCGTGGCCGAGCGGTCTAAGGCGCTGGTTTAAGGCACCAGTCTCTTCGGAGGCGTGGGTTCGAATCCCACCGCTGCCACTAACTTTTTTCGTCAAAACTTTCATTCCATCGGTTTGAGAAACGATGTTAATTTTTATTACTAACAAAACATATATCATTTCGAATACAGTGAATTCATAAATGTCTCAAAAACATCAGTAATTAAAAAAAGCACTATAACAAATTACAATTTACAAAGTAAGGCCATGCCAAATCGGAATTCTGTTAAGCGTCCGCGTGTGCGTAGGTTTAAGAGTCCTCAATCCAATAAAAAAAACAAATGTATTGCTAAGTTTCTTGAATAATTCTGATGTCCCACGATTCAGAAAAATATAACTATACTTTAACTAAAACTATAAACATGCATGTACTACCAAGTAATCATTTATGTGAACAGTAGCTAGGATGGACATGTTGATATTACATGCACTTACGTTTATTTATATTTTGCAACATAGATCTTCTAAGTATTTTGTCTCAAGAGTTTCATTTACATGTATATACTGTTATTGTTTAATTCTATTATGATAGTATTGCCAGTGTAATATAGTCCATGTCTTGGTTCATGGTACAAGACACTGTTATCGTTTGGAATGTATATAGGCATGGACATTAATAGTCCACATTGAATAGAAGTATAAGTATTCTCATTTTAATTGATTTACTCCACAATTACTTCTTACTTACAAAAAATTTTGTTGTGACAATATTTCCATACCTGTGTCATGCAAACAATACATATTTTACGTGAAAAACACATTTTATATTACACAATATGTTTTAAGTCATGCTTAAAGTATTCATTTCGTGAGAAATTACAACCATTGTTTAATATTATGATGATGTTTTTCGATTAAAATAAAAATAATGCAATTGCTTTTGTGGTAAAATAGTTGTGTTTTCGTTTTCAGTTTGTGTGTTTTTGTGAATAGGTACCTAGGTTTGTCAAACTTGAGTTGACGCTTAACAAAATTCCAATATGGCATGGCCTAATTCACTATTGCGCAAAACACATAGAGATATCTTACTATAAACTAATTTTTAACAAGGACTGCAGTGTGATTACCGTGGAGAGAGAGAACGTGCGGACGGTGAAGTCGGCGAACGTGTCCGTGCCCTTCACCTCCACAATGACGGCCCCGAACTGCTTCCGGCCCTCGTCGGGCCAGTACTGGCAGCACTTCACCTGAACACATAAGTAGGGTCAGTGGAATGAACCACATCGACAATTAAGATCAGAATGACTTAATAAATTCTGAGAGAGATCAATAGTTTATTGCAAAAAGTAGGAATTTCAGTAAACGCAAATCAACGTTGTCCCTTTACCTTGTTGTGTTCCACGAGGCGAGTAAGCATGACGATCTTGCGGCACTTCCGCTGCCACACCATGCGCCAGAAGTCCGCCACGAACTCCTCCGTCGGCCCCTGGGCCGCGATGTACGCATGCGGCTTGTTGTAGCCCTGGAAATGCGGGAATGACGTCATACTTAGAGTTATAGTTAATGGTTCGTTTATTAACTAAAGGTTGTTGTAAAATACAGATATAAACAGAGGCTTTAAAACGTACACTGATGTAGCAGGCGTTGATATAATCATTTCCAGGGTCATTCGGAATGGGTTCCAGTTTAACCCGCGTGTGGTCGTCTGTAAAAGTACAAAAATGCAATTCTCCTGATTCTTAAAACACCATTGTTATTTTCTAATAAAAACCGTTATTTATGAAACTAAAGAAACGTTATTGCCTGCTTTGCTTGAAAACTAGTTCAAATTTCATCGACACTCACATGCAAAGATTTCTTTGTATCTGTTCTTGCGTAGATTCTGTGCTCGTTTTGCTGCCTCGCACGGGTGACACAGACCCATCGGCAAATCCTGGAACAACAGCAATACCAGCATGTGATCAGTATAGTTGGAAGTAGGCATGTACAGTAAGGTGAAACATAATGTTTACTATAGAGAAATATGATCCGTATTTTGAAAAATAAACTGTAATGTGAGATTATGATCAGTGTGGAGCAAATCCATGTTAGGTTTTATTTCTCTCGGTGCCAGATGTTGTTTCTTCGCTAAACGTTAAATAATGGTGCAAAACGCATTCCATTTGAGTTTGAACTATATAAGACACAGTGTGTACCCAAGTCTGAAGTAAAAGAATGTCTACCTTAAACTGCTGCACAAGCTCCGCCCTGGATGTCACGTTCTGGCTGACGTAATCCCAGAAGTCGCTGACGGCCACCGTGCCACGTGGTAGACCGGAAGACAGCTTGGTGGCGCTGGTCAGGGAGTTCGTGCGCTTCAATTTCTCAGGTTCTGATAATGGCAAGAAATAAAAAAAACAAATTGAAACAAGGGTTATTAACATAATTATGTTTTAAACATAACTATGGATCTAAACATGATTTGGAATTTCAAAATATGGAGCAATTGCATTTTGTTTATAATCTTCAAACCCACCATCCCCAGCGATGTTGTTCTCGTACACACGGGAGACGATGGACATGTTTCGGGACTTCTCCCTCCGCTCGCGGCCCTCGCGCCGCCGCCTCTTGACCTCCTCCCACGGTAGAGTTCCCCTGGTGACACACACAAAATTGTTTGTAATACTTTCGTGTTTAAAGCACATTTGACCTTTATAAAATGCATAACTTAATATATAATAAGAGTTTCATACAATAACATGACAGTGTTTCTTAAATGAGTTTAGTATATTTTTTCTAGTTAGCATAAAACCAACATGTCTTCCTCTGTTTTATTGGCATGTACGTACTTCTTGTACACCCAGTAGCCGAAGGCGATGCCGAGTCCGCCGGCGATCAACAGCAGCAGCCCGATCACCAGCACGGCGATACTCGCGCCCGACAACGACGTGTCTGTAATACAGAAACGGTACAGTCGGTTAACTTTAGTATGATTTGCAGATACATGTATTTTTAAACATTTTGGTGTGTTTAATATTCATTAATAGCATAATAATAATATTATATAATTACCCAAGATTTCCCACTTGAAAAATACCTAGCTACATATACGTGTGAAATACAAAAACACTCTAATTAATTAATATTAAAGCATAGTCATACAAAGACAGAATCAAAACAACCACGCAATTTTCGTTTTAATAACAATAATTAAACAGTACCTCTGTCCTGACACTGCGGACCGAGGAAACCAGGGGCGCATTTGGCGGGGCACAGACCGGACGTTTTGTTGCAGGGAGCGCCGTCTTCGCAGGCGCCACACATGTGACGGCACTCCAGTCCATACGTCCCGTCACAACACTCTGAATAGGATTTGTTTACTTGGTCTTAATACCGAGGTGGTCTGGTGACTGAGACTTGAAGGGACCAATGCGGTCTGGTCGTGTGACATACATATAATGTTTTTGTTCTTGTTTCCAAAGCTTTTGGGACATCAAAACCAATCTTGGTGTACCTTAATACATGTATCTATCTCATCGGTTGGCTATTCGTTGAAAAATTGTAATTTGCAAAACTATTCTTAAATAAATAGTTAAATTCCAAGGTTTAAACGACTTGTCCAATCGATAAAGGACATAGGTACCACACTATAGATTTTGATGCCTCTAAACCGTTGTATCAATAAAATATAAAATTATATATTTTATTACATATGTATGTCATACGACCAGACTCTAAGGAAGCCACTTTAATGCCGAGCAATTGTTTAGTAAATTGCAATCAGACACAAAGAGGACATTATATTGTATTGTTATTTACCATAATAAATGATTGCTTGATTCAATTTGTATAAAAAACTGTTTTTTGAAAACAGTAGTAGAAAAACGCTAAAAACTACTACCAGGGGGCCGTTTCATCAACGACTGCTCTCTTTTTGTTACCACATACCCTGGTCACACATGGGAGACTGGACGCCTTCATAGAGACAACCCTCAAGGCACGCGCCGGTCTTCTTGTTACAGACGTCACTACCGTAGCATACGTCCTCGCGACACGTCAACGTGCAGTTGTAGCCGTAACGGCCGTTCTGGCATGCTGCAATACGCATTCACAAAACATTTTTTTAATTGTTCTTAAAGGAAAATATATAGGAGTACATGTATATCAAACCGTATATAATTATTAATAAATATGTGAGGGAAAGAAATAACTATATAACACGTTAAATAACGAGAACAGGGGCCTTTCATTTGGTGTTATTTTGAGTAAAACTATTTTTATATTTGAAATGTGCGTGAGTTACATTTAAAGTGATTAAATACTATGTATTTCTTACGTTGGTTGCACATCTGGTTGTTGATGATGAAAACGCCAGGGTCACATCCGACGTCACAGCGGCCCGTGACAGGGTTGCACGTGATGTTCTCCAGGCAATCGCCACACGCTCGCACACATCCGGGGCCCCACGTGTTGTGGTTGCAATCTTAAGTCAATAAAAATGTAACACGTTATTAGACGTTCTTGTATTAGGTAAATGCATTCTTGTAAGAACTTAATAGGTCTTAGAACTTCAAACGTCCCAACGCCAAAACTGTTATCGAAGTCACAATAAAATATATATTTACAATCTACAATTCATTTCTAATTATGTATAAACCCTTAATTTTTAATTCTTGTAGAATCTTTTTATGACAATGACTGAATTTTATCACGTACTGGCTTGGCAAAGTGGCGGCTGAAGCCCCAGCACACACCCGTTGAGGCACGCGCCGTCCATGACGTCACACGGCGCGTCATCCGCGCACTGACCACACGTTCCGTTACAGTTATAGCCATACGTAAATTCTTCGCACGCTGAAGAAAAAAACCAGGCAGTATTATAAATGTGTACAGTATAAAGTGTGCTTCTGGTAAATAAATAACCGCATAGGTTGTGATGCAGCAACTTCATGGTGTACTTATTTTAAAACAATGTCACAATGTACGACTACTCATAAAACGTTAATCTACAAAACAATTGTCAACAACAAAATAATTATAATACTATATGATTTAAGTATTGCAGCTGTCAATGTTGCACATACTGATGGTGCAGTTGGCGCCCTTGTAGCCGGGGTCACAGCCGCTGGGACAGAAGCCTGTCACGCGGTCACACGCCTCGTCTTCGAGACAGAACCCGCACGTCTGCTGGCAGTCTTCACCCCACAGACCCCCGCGACACTCTGATAACCCACATAGATCGAACACGTCGAAATGAACATGTCAAAAAGTGACGTTAGGAAAAAATAATACATGTACATGTATTTCTTTTTAATAAATTAAGTGTACCGGTAATCACAAATTAAATAAGAAGGCGAATACTTCAGAGATAAAACAAATCGTTATAAAGAGAAAGTTCGAGTGATAAAGGAACTTCGTAAATCGTACCGACGTCACAGCGTCCGCCTTGCCAGCCTGAGCCGCACGGGAAGTCGGAACAATCCCCCGTGATGATGTCACAGTACGCACCGCCCGCACACTGACCGCACGTCATCGAGCAGTTGGGGCCGTATGTTCCAAATGGACACTCTAAAATACGTTCACATCACCTTGTACACACTTTAAATTAAGTTAAAACAAGTAAACTATCCGATGTTTGTTATATGTCAAAATGTCATGCGGCAATTCTGAAAAAGCGGATACACGAGGCAGATCCTTGGAGTACCGGTTATTGCAGACATCTTAATTTGTGCTTATCAACATATTAAATGTGCTATGGAATAGTAATCACATGATTTAAAAATATTTAAAGGCGTATTATGCATTCAAGTTGTAAATATTTTGATTTTCCAGTTTTACTCTGTTTTCCCCCTTTAAAACAAAACAACACTATTGCTCATATCACCTTTGTTGTGATAAGGACAATGTAAGGTCAAAACAATGACCCTAATTGAAAACGTAAAAATATATTATATATTTTTTTATTCTTTAGGAAATCATCCACAATTGACAGTAAATCTACCTTCGTTGCAAGTGTCCCCGCGGTAGCCGGCGTTGCAGCCGCCTGGAGGACAGACGCCGGTCACGGGGTCACAAGGCCCGTCCCCCGCGCACTGACACACCTGGTCACAGAATGGCCCGAACGTTCCTGGGCTACACTCTTAAACAGGAACACATAAGATTGATAGTCTTTACAACTTGGTATGCGTTTAGACACGTTTTAACTCATAAACGATTTGGTCTTTTTATTTGAAGTAGCGTTTTGAGATGAAAAATTAAACGTTTCCACAAGTTTTGGACAAATTACCAGAATTTCTAAAGTTGAATATAAATAAGAAATTAGGTACATTGTTGATTATTTTCAGTAAGTAACACTGGAGGAAATGGGGAAAAGCCACTCACTGATGACGGCCACCTCGCAGATATGGAGGCCTCCAAGGCGCGCGCTGACCACGAGCTGGTCGGCCTTGGCACCCCGACACCTTCCCAGGAACTCGCCCGCTCCCAGCCGCGCAGTCTCACACGGCAGACTCGCGCTGTTAGTCAGCGTAAAGATCTCGAACCCTGCCCCCGTATTCGTGTCTGTAAAAACAACAATAAGAATGGTGATAGAACTACAGTATATGATAGACACAAAGGAAGTACACAAACCAAACCTGGTATGCCTTTTGTCAGTACATTGTATTTGTATTTGTTCAATTGTACCATTTGCGTCAGTCAATGTTCATACCATCTGTCCTGCACTATTGTTCTATTTATTTGAATGGTTTACCATTAATGTAGACAAGCACGTCGTGGACGTTGGTGGCTGTCGGAAATGTGAGCAGCCATGATGGTGCGGCCCCTGTGACCACCGCCGCACATGTATTCGTCCATCCGTCAACAGTGGCCGGCGCCGGTCTGTAGTCATTGCCTGAACCCTGAATGGTTTGGGTTGACCCGCCTACTAAATTTACTGAAAAAGTATAGCATTTTTATTTAACATCACATATTAATGTTTTATAGAAAGAATGATATGAAACTTTAGGTTTGCTATAGAACAGCATCAGTCATCATCGGTCTAAACAACACAGCCTGAACGTGACCTACCAGCTTGGCACGTGCCGCCGTAGAACTGACGTTTGCAGGAGTCGTCTTGGCGGATACAGTGGCCGGTCCACGGGTCGCACAGTCCGTCACAGTTACACTGGTAGGCGCACTCGAAACCGAACCTGTCCGGACCGCAGATACCTGGGCACAGCGAGAAGTATACCCAACATGAAGCCATTGACTTTCGTTATTAAAAAACATAAATGATAAAGTTAATACAAATAAATATCTGTATTGAATTCTAGCAAGGCCCGCTACTTTTGGGCAACACATTGAAAGTGCAAGAACTATTTTATGTAAATAAAATGTATACGTACTGTTGTTACAGAAACCGTTAAATAGCCTCCAGTTGCGCTCACATCCGTCAAGGCACGTGCCCACGAACTCGGCGTCCATTGAGCGTTGGACGTCCGTGCAGTAACACAGGTCCTCGCACTGCAGGCCGCACCGGTGCTTACCACACGCTGAAGACACAAACAAGCATACGGTTATATAGTTGTTATAGTCATAGAACTACGCTACTGAGATCAAAGAGAGAATTAACAAAGTAATTAACTATGTTTTTATCATTCCAAGTACATTTATTTTTCACCTCTATCTTTTGTTGCATGTGTATTAATAGTAATTAAAACGTGTATGACAATTCCTGAAAAGAAACTTACTTCCAAACACAGAGACCTCCTGAAGCTGTAAGTACATCTTATCTCCCCTGACGGACACCCAGAGATAGCGCCCCACGACGCCGATGAAGGACATATGGATGAGGTCAGGCATGGTGGACGCCGAGTAAGTGTCGGTGTATATCAGTTGGCCTTCTTCAAGGGTTGTGTCGTTGGTCAAGTATATCCGGAACCCGGCTAGATACTGTTTTGCTGTAAGCAAGATGGATGTCATTTATATTTACTTAGTAATAAAACATTATTAAATTAAAAATTAAGTAACGATACTTTAAAATCGAAGTCCGAACTGTAATAGTGCAAAATGTGCACTGGCATATGCAAATATAATATCTGTATGCTCAAACAATGCAATCCATTCGCTTAGATTTGTGTGTAAAGGAATAATATGTGCTTTTTCTGTTGTTTATTTTGATGAGTGTAAAATATGTAAACCCCATACTTCAGCACCATATGTGCAATCAAAAATCAACATACTGTTTGAGCGTGGCCTTAGTTCAATGTGCGATAGCTGGTGAGGCGATCCAAAGTCGACCCTCCACCAAGGGTCGGTTTCCTGCGGAAGAGTTGAAAAGTAGTCCCCCATGTCACCGTTCACAGCCTTGGCAGGGGTCCGCGAATCACCTTCGTATGAGCTGGAATTGGCCTCCATTGAGAAGGATAGAATGCGGCCTGAAAACATTATTAGTACTTTTTCTGAGTGCCTTTTTACAGTAAGTATAGTGGAATGATTAAGAAATGACGTGTTTTATTATTATATCACAAATTGAAAAAGTGTTTATAGACAACATTTAAGACCATAATAGTGTACCGGATGTGACGTATATTTCACATATGTAGAGAGGCCTCTGTTCTCCAGGCAGCGCTACTGAGACGTATCTAGCTAGCATAGGACGGTCGCACATGACGCGAACTTTGTTTCCCAACACGTCACTTCCGTCGTCGGTCTTACACAGCGTCGATGAATCCCTGGCAGAATCCGCCCCGGCATACACGGAAAACCCAGCTACCGCGGCTGTAAGGCATAAATACTAACATTACAATAGTAAGGTAAACAACAGACAATAACTGTATGGTAGGTGCAATTCTGGTTCTGGTGCAATAAGGTACGGGTACTGAAAGCATTGTAAAGAATGTCGTTAAACATGGACTCAATGAGACAAAAGGTCGGGGTTGCGAACACCATAATAAAAAAATTACGTGAATTTAAGTCCATCTATAACAATCTGTTGACTTAGCTAAACAAAATATTTGTGTAACTAGGTCATGGAAGCTGGCAAAAAGTAATCATTATTGAAATAAAGAGTACGCTTCCGGGTTCATATATTGACGCACGCTAATGTAGAGATTTCTAGTCAGTCATTCATACTTCCGGGTTCGTCAACTTTTATAATTCCAGCCATTAACTTACTGTAGTTGTAGAAGGTGATGTTAATCTCATGCACGTAGATCTCTGTCTCGAGCGCGAGGCGGATGAAGGGGTCAGGGGCCGTGTTGTCCTCGTACGAACACGACTGCGGGTTGTTGTCGTTCACGCGGTCCACCGCCTTCCCCGGGCTGCCGACCACGCGAGCGTTGTTGGCAAAGTTTTCTACAGAAAGGAAAAACAAACATATATTATTGTTTCTAAATAGAACTGCTTAAAGTGCTTTAAAAAATCAATTGGACAAGTTTGAGCGCGGAAATGTTTAACAGCATCGTAATTATGTTCATATAATTTATTACCTCTTAAACAGTGTTTATAACCAGAAACGGCTGTATTTTCTTATAAGACAATTGATAGTCATCATGTACTTACTGTACTGGCACGCGGGGCCGGTCCAGCCCCGCAGACACATGTCATCGCGGCACCTTCCGGTTTGTTCGTCACACTGGTTTCCGCTATGGTGGCAGTTGCACTGGTAGTTACAACCGGGGCCCCATCGGTAGAACCCTGCCCCGTTTTGATACCCGCATGCGCCCAGGACACCTGAAAGGATATAAACAGGATCCTGATCTCAACTGTGTATGTTGTATTATCAGTTGTCTCCATGAATTCACATAACAAGAAATTGACATTAAATGACATAAAATGGATTTAGTTGGTACATTGTATAATAAGTATTTATTCATTTTAAAGCTACATAGTAGGCCTACTCTTTGGGTTGCATTTACATGCACATTAATTGTCGGTCTAACAGTAGAGTTCCGTTCCCTTCGATAGCTTAGTCGATAACCAATGACGCTTATAATTAAATTAGGCCTAAATACCCCAAATCGGAAGTGCCTACCGAGGTTGCATGCTGAGGGTTTGATAATAAGCACTTACGGGTCAGTGAAATGTGCTAATGCTTCTTACAAAGTGGCTTAAATGGAGTGTTTTAGTATTAATTTCAAGGTGTGATAGCCTATAAACGGTTTTGATTTTTGTGATATTTAAAAAAAAATACATTTCCATGTGATC
>Ga0224511_10001350_pt1 | contig 14595 bp, 2 predicted proteins | sample SF_May12_sed_USG_2_FD_169988 | JGI IMG/M metagenome (GOLD analysis project Ga0224511, IMG submission 169988) | Sediment microbial communities from San Francisco Bay, California, United States - SF_May12_sed_USGS_8_1 | ecosystem: Environmental > Aquatic > Marine > Sediment | place: USA...
AGCAATGTTCTCGTAATCATGACTGCTAATAAAATACGGTAGGTATGTCAAAATAATGACAGGAACAGATTAAATTACAATAAAACAGTTGTAGCCTCGTACAAGGTTTATGGTACAAGCAAAAAATACAGGTGGTCTAGATTGAGGATAATCAGGAATTATCATTTATCACTTAAAGCACTAATAAAACATCAGTAAAGTACTTATTAAGCTTCCATATTCTCGATTTCCAACTTATAATTAAGCCAGAAACAATAAACACCTTTATTTTAATACCGATTTACGACATTTACGACTGAAGCCTTTTGTACTTAATTGTCCAACGAATGTCTTCCAACCGTTTTCCCGTCAACATTCTTCTTGAGACATTCAAAATGTTACATTGATGAATGTTTGTATTTTTCAGTCAATTTATTTGTAGGCATTGTAAATTATTATACACAATTATAATAAAGTAAGTTTTTTATTAAAATGGAAAAATCATCCATTGATCTCAGTGCACATGGTGCAAGCGTTGCTGTTTTGTGTTTATATTAAACATACACAGGTGAAATTCAATAACAGAATTTCAAGATTAAAGCAGCTGTCCTCCAGAATATACCTAAAATCATGAGTTACAAATTTTTCAAAATATCTCTTCAAATATAATTTATATAATAGTTGTTAGAACTGAAAAATCTACATATTTTACTTTTTTGCTTTAAAAACAGACAATTCGCTTTTGCAATCGGGATATTCCTACTACATGTATACACAACGGCGACTGCGTTAGTAACGCAGTAGATTATGCAAAAAAAACAAGATGTTTTACCAACGACTTGTCAACTGAATGGATAGTTCCACAACTGTCAATCAGGATAAATTATAACGGTACATGGTCAATTTTAATCCAATGGCTGATATGTTTATGGTTAAATGATAATCTGACCTAGTTTAAACAATTGAAAGCATGGTATCTGTTTATTATAAGCGTTATCACATATACAATAGATTTCGCCATTTTTGGGCGGAGATTAAGAAATTGTGGAACTATCCATTAAGGGGTCAGTAATAATAGATTTCGCCACCGAACATAACTTGACCAGTATTTACCGTTAATTTGAATATTTTTCATTTTTTTGAGCATCTAAAGGACCGTCGCTTTAATCTGTTAATGGTTACATACACGAAGACAAACATGGATTGAAGTTATTTGGATTATTGATAGAAAAGAGGAGGTGTTGAAATATCGTTCTGATATTTCGCTTATTTATTCTGGCTTAGGATTCCTTTGTCTTATATTTACTGGCAATGCTGTTAAGATTTATATTTCTCCGATAATTGTTGAAACATGCAGCACGCGGTTGGGGTGTAATGATATTATCTATAACATGCACTCTTTCTTCGACGCTGTTATGCTATTTGTTTTATTTATTTTGTTACAGTAAAAAAAACTGAGAACAATAGGTTCAACATTTCAGTTGAAATATAAACATAGCTCGAAAACACATCAGTTAAAACACCTTTGGTTAGTTCTTAACAATTACTATTAAAAGGCGCGTTTAACCAGCGTTGGTTGTACGCTTTGATTGTTGGTTTAAATAACGTTATACGTTGCACCTAGAAATGTGAAACATGATTGAGTTGTTCGATCTAGGTCGCCCTGCATTTTGTTTAACCTTAATTGAAACTTTAAACTGATGAAAGAGAAAGCCCTCAGGAAGCATAGCCTGTATGAGTAAACAGCAGCCTCGGTTTTATTGAAGCTGTTCATCAGTAGTAATGAATGATGCCACACCACTGACGCCCCCTAGCGCATGAGCGAAACTCCATTTTCAAATGTAAACAACATACATGTACACTCCATGACCCCTGAGGACCAGAAAAATATGACTACACAATGATGTAGTACGGGGCGACTTTTTACAGCCGCCTGTAGCTGTAGCTAAAAAGGATGACGTTATTTGGGATAATTTAGATTTACGATGCAAAACAACTGTCATGTCTACAGCAAAGGTTAAATGTCTTTGTTAATTTCAACTTATTAAACTACTATTATTTTCATGCATAATGAATAATATATACGTTAACAGATCAAGTGATGTATTATTTTGTTTTTGGCATTTAAAGCAATGCGTGGGTAAACTATATTAAATGCTGGAACATCTTTTTATATTTCAGCCTACTGGCATAAAACTTGCATAAAACTTGAAAAAAACGCCTCTTTTATACCACGTTTATTTGCCTTAAAACAAAAATCCAAGTCAATATTTGTGAAAAAAATATTGGCACCAACGCTTCTATACTTTCCAATGTTATATTCTGTTGGCTGGATCTACCAACGTTCGCGGATTGTGTTTTCCTTGGCGAGGTCTGTTTTCCCTTCAGTGCATTGTTAAATCAAACATAAAGGCCTTATTCTAAGTGTACATTATGTTTCTGTTCAACACTTACCGTTTACATAGTTTCTAAAAATACTGTATTATGGATCTCAGGACTGACCTGCTTATTCATTATTTAGAATGTTTGGCCCCAGAGCGCCACGTGGTTTGCTGTTACGTTCTTGTTACGCCCGTGTTATGAACGAGGTCATCGTATCACGCAAAGCTGCTGGTCATCAGGTAACTTGTTCTGTTTGAGTGTAAGCACATAATATGGATTTTTTTCAACTAGAATCTGCGTATGTCTTCGACGTTTTCTTCCTCATACATGTCGAAGATGGTTATAAGTTGTTTGAAAACCATTTCTCTTACTTTTGCATTTTCGTGCAAAATTTTGGGGCGAAAATATTTAGCTACTATTCATTTTTTATTTGAAATCATTAAAACTTATCTCTGTTTGCTTTTAACAACGAGATTCTTTAATTAAAGTTATTTTAAGCTCATTAATTTATTACGCTAGGATAAACACGCACCAATGTCATTAATTGGTGTCTGTTTAATATCACTGGAAAATAGAATTTACTTAAATTTACCGTATCTTTGAATTTACGAACGCGTTCAAATGATGATGTGCGTAGGAGTTTATTGCTCCATCTCATTTAGACAACAAACAAAGTAAATAGGTATGTAATTGTGGTCATTTAATTTGTAATTGAGTGGTCCGTACCAGGATTTACATGCACGTCCATGTACTTAACTTAATGAATATGTCTTCAAATCGCTCGGACAGTGTGCACGAATATTACGCCTGCTGATGTTCTGTGTCCAATGTGCTTTCAAAATGACGATTGTAATAAAAAGATCAACCAAAAATGAAGTTACATATTCATAACAATGCCGGTAGAAAAATAGAGAAAATGGTTACATAAATAGTGTTTATGATTATCGATTGCTTATAATAATGTCAAACGTTATTAAACGTATTAATCACTAAATTGTTATTTTAACTTATAATACGTGAGCTGAAGGGCCTTTGACAGAAGTACTTTAAACATAATTAATATTGTATATTGAGAAATACGTATAGTCGTGGATCATACAAAACAATTTAAATGATAATTAAAAGCAATAAATACAGAAGTCCAATGTTTTATTGGTTAATTATGCAAATCTTATTGAAGATATTATATATAGAAGTTCATGAAATTAAAAAGGTAGAGCGAAGTTATCATAAATCGTTTAGGTAAAATGATTTATCACAAACATTTATTAAGTACTTAGAAAGCTAAAAGAACGCACATATCCATATTTAAAAATGCTGAAACTAAGTTTGAATAACAATTACTTAATGAAATCAAAGCTATTATTAATCACTATTCGTGTGACACTTGTAATTATATTGATGTATCATATACTTAAGTGGGCATTTTTTTTCTTCTAAAAGTTAAACCCTTGTTTTTATAACAATAATGTATTAATACTGTTTTGAGGAGCACGTGTTCTAAGGTCAACTCTAAATCTTAGGATGGTCCTTACACGTTCAATCAGTATTTAACCTTAGAAGGGTTGTTCAAACGCCGTGAATACAGAGAGTTTAACATGCCTCCCTACTTCGTCAATAGCGGATTACAGTCCTCACCACTGTTAAACACTCGTGGTGCATACTTTAACACCGCTTGTACTGAAAACAAATGGTGAAAAGTTCAACGATCGTGATAGAAAATATAAACTGACCACTCGTTAGCACTTTGGGGATTAATTAGAAGCAAGTGTATAAAATAACGTTCCTTTGTCCAGTTTCACACGAGCACCTGCAGCAGACAGGTACTTTTCAGTTAAAGATGCGCTTTTGTCAGATTTAAGATAATTATTATGTGTTAATTTGAACTGTTTAAAATATAATTTTTATGATTTGTCAAAAAGTCAACATGTTTGATGTTTTTCCAAAATATTTGTGTACACTATACACGTATTTCATAATTGATGGTCTATGTGCGAAGGTACTATAGTAAATAAACGTACAATATTTAAACGCTCATCTGTGATACAACAATCAAAAATGGATAAACAGTTTTCATTTTAAAATATTAAGTACGTTAATATATATCTTAAGTCTTAAATGTCTGTTCACCGGATGCTTAAATGTATAATAAATACATAACAAAAGTGTACTCTTATTTGCGGGAATTCCAAAGCATTGCAGCGCACGTTACAAAAAGCGCTCCTGTTGTCATATCTTGCCCGATATCTCTTACAGACCGATTTGTACCATTTAAGACACGATTACTTATGACATTTATATGCATCTTTACCACGGATGCATCTTGTAGTCTGCTCGGGTAGGAACAAGACGCCCTGCCTTGCTTGTGGAATTCTTATATATCATCATGCAATCAATAAATAGATCTTGACAAATTTTCAGTTTCCGGGGACCAAAACAGCGTTTTGTTTCGTACGCCACTTATAGCCAACTGGACGGGCACCAAACTAATTCAAAACAAATGATGCGGTACGCAGCAGAGATGCGCCGAAACTATTCCGAGGCGGAACGGTCGAGATTTCACGAAGACCCCTGGCAGGTTGAGTTATCAGTGCTACAGAGACATCGGCCCGCCACTTTACCGCAGCTATCGGATATTACCAATGGTCCTAGAGAAAAGATGCCACTTATGAATGCAGCGGAAAATTTAAGTGCGAGAAACGATGCTATATGGCATTTCACCGTGAATGAAACGCATTTACAAGACAATATGAGTGTAAATGAATCAATGTACCCTTATGAATTGGGTTCCTTAACACCTCCGCATTATGTTTTAATTGTGCTGTATTCGTTTACAACAATTTTAGCTATATTTGGAAATTCATTCGCACTTGTGATATTTTGTAAGGGAAAACGTTCAAAAACGGATTTAAGACCCTTTTTAATTAACCTAGCCGTTGCGGATTTAATTATGGCAATGTTTTGTATACCATTTACGTTCACATATCAGCTCTTGGATTCTAACTGGGTATTCTCACCACCCATGTGTCCGATTGTAATGTTTCTTCAAGTCGTCTCGGTTACTGTCAGTGTCACAACAAACATGGCCATCGGAATAGACAGATTTTGTGCCATTGTCTTTCCTCTTAACGCATCAAGATGTAGTAGTCATCGTCACAAAGTAATCATATTCTTAATTTGGTTGATATCTATCGCCTTCGGAAGTGTACAGTTATATGTGGGTAAAACTCAACAAATGGAGGACACACACCACATTACCTGCGGCGAACATTGGCCATCGAACGATCTCTCACTTTTCTATACGTTCCTTGTTTTAATTTTGACTTATCTGGTGCCAGTGGTTATTTTGACAGTAACATACTCAATCGTCGGATATTTGCTGTGGAAACGACATTTGCCCGGTAACGCCGACGCAACCAGAGATCGAACGCAACTTAAGTCTAAAGTCAAGGTGAGTACACTTGCCTAACTTTTCTTATACATATGAAATAGACCAACTAAACTAATATATGACATGTCCAGATCAATGTGCACTCGTACAGGAAGGCAACGTTCGACTGCTATGCACCCTCATTTCTGTCAAATAAAACAACAACATTTGTGTTAAAGTCTGAGATTTTGGGTCTTATTGACTAAATGACGTTAATGAGGAAAATGACGTAAAAATAACATATCAATAATCAAATAAAACTGTAATTTAGAGATTTCATCGCCCAACAAAAACAGATACAAGCGGTTAACTGTCTAACTTATTCAAGAATGATATACATATATCATATCTTTGCAGAATTATCTTGTTTTATTAACCACTAATGTAATAATAACAATTTACCGCCCGTATATATGATATGCACACTATTAAAGTTGTTTCAAGAATTTATTACAAAATGGTGAACAAAACATAAATAATAGAAATATATTTGTTTTATACTTTGAATTGCTATCCACAAACATAGCTTTTTCAAATGATACCAAATTCTCAATACATTGTATTGCTGAAGTAGTCAGTTAGTCACAAACGTCAGACTTTGACACATGTATTTAATGATAGGGTTATGCTGGTGTGGCAATGGTCATTTTTCATTGAAGGATATCAGTAAACGGGATTAACAAATCCATACACATATATGTCTTAAGACAATATTGTTTAGGTTGTCCGAGCGTTGTGTAACTATTTTAAAGAATTATTTTAGAGGGTGGTGAAGGGAAATTAACATAAAATATGCTTAAGTTTTACCCTAGTAAAAGAATCCATCAACATGCAGTTAATGATTTATACGTTAGATAATGTTCTTAGTCGAAAATTAACATAATTTACTAGAACGTTTTACTGCTCGTTAACTAGAGATAAAACAGTAATTATACCTAACATGCTACTTCCTTGGAAACGAACAATGCATGCATTCCTATCTAGATGCATTATTCTTAAGTCTAATAATGATTTACTGCACCCTTCTAATGGACAGATTTAATTATAAAAGATGCTAGGTCTGTTTCTTGATACCCTTATAATCGGTCACAAGTTTTGCAGTATGTTAAGTGAATTAAAATTGCAAAAGGAACGGCAAAACTTTATGACGAAAATTGTGTTTTGATAAAAAAAGTTAAAGCACAACAACAACACAACAAAGCAAATATAAAAGTTTTACCAGAGCCGGGAATTGTACCCGGGACCTTTTGTACCGCAGTCTTATGCCTTACCTAAGATATAGATTTAAGTCAAGCTATTTAACGGTTAAAACGTAATGGGTCGAAACATAAATAATCAAAGCCAAGTTCGCGGGCCACACTTTTTCAAGTTTTTTTTAATAATATTTAATATGCACGGATAACTATAATTGGCAGTTTCTCATATTTACCTGAGTATGATTAATTTTACTGCTTAAGCATAGTTAAACAGTAAGACGTAAACAATTCTGGCCAAACGATACAATCATAGTATCTTTAAGTCATAAAACGCCTGTCAATGTTTGTACTTGTACTGACCTTACAGTCCGTTGTTATTTACATGTTTCATGGACAACACTTACTCATTAATTTCAGTCCAATGTTAACATACTGATCAACATTGTAGACTTCCTTGTTTAATAAAACTATAACGAATATATCTTGTTGGACAACATCTTTATTTGTTTTCATACACGTTCACATGTACCAGGCGATGTTAAACACCATAAAACCTTGAAAGTTTTGATGACTAGCAATTTCAGAATCATGTTGGTTTAACCAATGATAACATGTCTTTATAGGAAAATAATATCTTTAACTATATAGAAACTTGCCTTAGATTATAAAAACAGCTGAAAACTTGTTTGTTTGATTTAAACCACTGTTTTCTGACATCGTACTTTGAAAGCCACACTCAAACTAAAATGTTCGGGAATTTTCATTCGCGTGACATTTCGTCGCTGTAAAGTTACGTTACTCTATCTCCAATTAAAAAATGAGATTTTTATGTCATTGGAATCAGAAGCACAAGCTCTTTATTTATAGATTATCTAAATATAAAATAGTCACAGGTTCAGTGCCATTATACTCTATCGCCCAATTGAGATAATGGCACATGAAAGTTTGGAAGCGATTGTCTCGACAAGTTAAAAATGGTAGATAGAGCAACATAACTTTAAAGCGACGATTTGTTACAGTGAAATATATGATCATAAAAAATGATGTGCATTTTGTGTTTAAACTACTGACCATTTTAATTGCACCGTTATTTCTTCCTCAATTGCATGTTGCTCTGCTCACACACACTTAACTGCATCATAGATTTTCTCGTTTTGAAGTATAGCGAAGAAAACGTCAATTGCAAATACAAAACAGCCGTTAGGCCGTAAGTTGGCTTATAAGATAATGCCGGTCCGATACGCTATTGGGAGATAATAAACAGATGCCGATTTACTGTTTGCAGTTCATATAATAAAACAATTGCATTCGGCCCTGATCAATAAGACTAAGCAGACGAGATTGCCATCGTCCGTATCTATAGAAATGTATTCTATAATCTATATAACTTTCCCGATTTACGGCTAGCCAAACCCTTCATGTCGTTAAAACGAACCAAAATAATTTGCGGTTAGCACTGGAAGATAAGTACTGGTTAATATTGATGAAGTGCAAGGAAAATATATGAAAACCCAGTTTATTTGAAACGTCTTGTTGTTCTGCGTGTTTCGTGCTGTTCTAAGTGTTTTTTGTATATGCCATGTTTTCATTGTGTCCTGAAACTCGACCTATCAATAAAGTTTGAAGCATTTTTGCTTTAAACATCTCTTCAATTTATATTAAAACTAACAAAACTCTGAGAGTGAGGTTAAACGTGGCCATGAACATAATGATTTCACCACCATAGGTGGACAAATGTCGCGAAAGAGACACGTTCCTTTAAATCAAGGTCAAGGTCATACCTAATGCTACATCCAGGGAATATGTCAAGTTTAGAAACTATTATTGTCATTGCCATGTCTGGGTAGTATTTTAGCCTTGTATTTGAGGATTTGATATTTACGTGCCACACATCACACCTATTGCGACCCGGCTAAACTTGACAATGCTATGTCAAATAAAGATACTACTTTGCTAAATTAAACCAAATAAAATGTTTTTGATGAATTTCTGAATTATTATAAATGATGACGGACTTGGCGTTGAGTATTATTGAACAATTACAATGCTTCTGTAATTGACAACATTATTAATTTCATTAAAATGATTCATCTTAAAAACGGTTGTAGGTCATTAATATACGAAAAGTTTCAATGACGGGCACTGGTGAAACAAATAAAAGATGTGTGGTGCATTGATTGTGTCTCTAATAGCAACCGACAAATGCTTTGATAGAGTTATGAAGAATTGTTGGTTGTGTACGTACATGTGAGGGAAATTCAATTTTTTTATTGTTGTCTCGCTCGTTGATATCGAACAATTATCTATTGTAATATTGTATTCATGTGTTACGGTGTATAGTGTTGTTAATATTTTGTAACAAGCGTCATTAAGACTACGGTATATTGAAATATAAAAAAAATTCACCAAAATAGTTTATTCTGAATGTCTGAACTTTACGTCTTAGTGTTCTGCGTGTTTGTTTTTGTATGGGTCATTTTGCCATGATGCCCTAAAACCTGACCTGTCTACATAGTGCGCAGCATTTTTTCTTTTCAATTTATATATTGAGTTTTGGTGAAACTTTGTTGACATTACCTTGGGCACAGTTGCCTATGAAGACCTCAGTGGAGTTCTTTTAAAACAGGAACGATAAAGATCATCCTGGTATCCAGCGCCATGGTAACGTATGCTAAATTGCTAACACAGATTGAACAGAAGACTACAAAGAAAATGAAACAATAATACTAGTAAATGTGGAGTGGCTCACATGCTTTCTGAACAACTCAGAGAATGATCTAAATAGATCAAATAATACTGAAGCAATGAAACGTAAACATAACAATATAATTATTAGTTTTTGTTTTAACACATATCGCTTATTCATCTTACCCGTTCTGTTATTTGCATATTCATGTACATAAAAGAAAAGTCGACTGTAATGTGACGTAATCGTTGTTTAAAATTTAAAAAGTATATTTTTCGACTGTAGGTGTTTTAGGAAGAACATAATATTTGCAAAACAGTGTTCAATTAACAACATTTTTAATAATAATATTATGCCATTTTGGCAGCATGGCGAAAGAGAAACTTAAGATTGCTGTAATTAAGTAGATATGGCTCGTGGTGTTAATACTCTGATTATTCTTTAATTCCCCTTACCAAAGAACACTCTTAGGTATCTTAAATTTAGGCTTTCATTAGTTTTAAAGTTTTTAGTTTTAAAAGAAACTACTTGTATATTTAGCAAGACTTTATTATTGTTTTATGCAAGTATAAGGACGGCCATCTTGTTTGTTATTGTTTTAATACTGCCTGTGGTTCCTGATGGCTTTCTCTTTTCCGGTTGAATTTAATAGCGATCGATTACGTCATTAAACTATTCAGCGTCCTGCCTTTTTGTTATTATCACGTGGATTTGCTTTTTTCCTTACACTTCACTTCTTCCTTTCATTTTTGAAAAGACCATTTAGTCGAGTTTTGAAAAGCAGCGTAAGCAGCCATTAATAGTTTTATTGTTTGTATATGTTTTTTTTTGTCTAGAGTTGCATGACTGTTACTATTTTGCTGTATAATAAATTTCCTTCTCGAAACCTAATCAGGAGGAAAGAAAATGATGCTATGGTTTAAATTATGACTTTACCATTTATGTTTTACTAGCCTTGGCCATTCTGCCACGGACATGTGAAGATATTTGGCTAAGCTTGTCAAACTGGGTAAAATTAGCAAAACCACACACACTTATCTTAAACAGTGAAAAACGAGTTTCCAGAAACAAAGATCTCTAAATGTGAAATAAAGAGGCATTCAAGGCTCTTTCCTGGTAAAACACAAGTGTATGTCTGGAATCACAAACAATGAAGCGCAAGCAAAACTATTACACACTCTCATTTAATGAATAACAACTAATAGAATTATGTAAACATTTCACAGGGAAAGTGAAGAAACAATTACCTGCCGTGCGATGCCTCTTAAAACAAATGGATCTTTCTTTAGAGACGTGGCATATCCTTTGTTTTGACAGTTGTGTAAATAATATAATGATAACGTTTTACCACCATGAATCATTGTAATGAAACACATTATTTAGTTTTTCTCAGTAACACCTGCGGCTTAGATTGACACCAGTTCATTGTTTCAAGGGCAGTCTTTGTTGTCAATGTACTAAAGTACGTGACGCCTCTTCTAACTTATTTCCTGATGTAATACTTCATAGAAATAGATCATGGAGTGCATTGTAATGTTTGAAAACAATTTTCTCAGTTCATTAATTAAATTCCGTCTTATGTAACTAGCCCTTATTATTCACCACCACAAAATGTGGGGGCTATAATGGATTTGCTTTGTCGCGTCGGTCGGTCGGTTCGTCTCCATTATCGTGTCCGCTCTATAAATTCTATACCAATTGAAGGATCAATGTCACTATTGACGGTAGAATATCAAACAATCAAATATTAGACATTATGTCGTGTCCGCTCTGTAAGTCCTACACTAATTGAAAGATTTTCTTTAATCTTAGCTCAAATGAACACCTCAACAAAGGGGATTGCAGAACCTTTGCTACCTTTTTGCCGGCTTAAGGTCAAGGTCACACTTGAAGGTCAAAAATTGACTTGGAAAATATTCTTATTCTTGACAAAGTTATGCCCCCTTTTAAGTATTCAAATTTACATACAATCAAATATTAGACAATATGTCATGTCCGTTCTATAAATCCTATACTAATGGAAGAATTTTCTTCAAACTTTACTCAAATGTTCAACTAAACAAGGTTATGTGCGGAACCCATTTTACCTTTGTACCGGCTTATTGTCAAGATCACACTTGAAGGTCAAAATTGACTTACAAAATGTTTTTAAATTTTAACATGTACTTAAATATTTCAGAAACTAGCACAGGTATTTGATTGAAACTTAAAAGATATTTGACGTATCAAAATAACATATACAGGTCCACTATGCAAGTTTCATAACTAATAAAAAAGGATTTTCTTCAAACTTGACTCAAATGTTCACCCCAACTGCGCAATGTGCAGAACCTATCATACCCTTGCACCAACTTTGTCAAGGACATTTGTGGGGGTATGAATCGCATTCAGCGATAGTTCTAGCTCTACCATGGCTGCTTGGGCACTTGCATTGAAATAAGATGAAAGCTTACAGTGGGTTATTACCGCGATATAACACGGTTAGTGAAATGACGTCATAAAATGTTTACTTGACGTCACAAATTAGTAACATAACGCTACTCGACAGAAAATAGTTTCGTAAAAAAAACCTGCCGTCAACGACGTTAAATATGGCAAAATCGGAAAAATAAACCAGGTATCGTGGCATATTGCGGTAATAACCAACGGCTTGTCGTTTTGATTGATGCTTGTTATCAAACCGCTCAGGCCAACGCCATCGTGGTTTAATTCTTACACATTGGAACTACAAACCGTTGGTTATTACCGCAATATACCACGATGATACGAAGTAAGTAATTTTATTTATTACACAACTCTCATTATATCTGATCTTTACATGCATGCACACTTTTTAGAAAACTAATAAGCATTGAAGGACAATGTCTAACTCAAACATTTCCTTTTCGCTTTTGGAAGTTGTAAAAACAATGGCTACTTGACTACAATGCATACATCATTATCATTTAGACAAATTAATGAAACGTATCCATTTGCAATACAATACATTACCCGCAGGTAAGGTAAACACAGTAATAATGATATTTGCACATTGCACCATCTGCATCTTTGCCGACGTCTATCTTCTCCGCGCAAATGAAGAATGGCTTGCTTTGATCTCTAGCGTCAGTTTGCATTAAGTTCTAGAATGTCACATTATCAGAACTTCGAAAGAATCGCGTAAACAGGTTGACATGTCAACCGAGCTAAACTTAGCCTGCAGCATAGTGTTTCATCAAACGATTTTTGAGTTTATGTTATTTGCATCAATCGCAAAACAATGTTGTAAACACTGTAGACAGGTAACCATGACAAAATGGACCGTACAAAAACAAACACATAGAACAGCACAAAACAGGCAGAACAAGAAGACGTAATAGACATTCAGAATACACTATTTTTGGCGTTTTTTTTATATTTTTTTATATTTTTTATATTTTAGATTTCTTAAAATGATTTATCCTCAAATGTCAAGAAATACTTAATTAATTTTGATGATTAACATTGTGTGAATAAAATTGACGCTAAAACAGATTCGTTTTGTTTAAAATTAAAACATCAACTAAACGAAATATACTTTTTTCAATTTCAGTCCGGCCGAACACAGCCGGAAAATACCACAAAGTGTGTCTCAAGATTACTTTACATCCGTGTTTAGATTCACATAATGAACTCAATTCGTTTTGAAAATAAATATTTGAGAAACATTCATAACACTTATTAAACTAATTTTTCTTTTGGTTTTTATTGCAAGCGCAAATGCTTTCTCATCAAATTAGCATCTTTGATCTTTTAAATAACATATTACTATTGCCAGAATATAAGATGAATTGAAATGAAGTCATATCGAACTACTTTGATTTTATTTAAGCCTTACAATGAGAAATCGTTAAAATGTTATCCATCAAAGATGTTTCTACACGGTTAAAAGACATTCACCATTTCGCAAATATGTGAACACTCCGATTCCACTTTACAGCCGATTTTCCCACTCTAGTACTCCATTTTCGCATTTCCGCCATCGCTCCAGCTCCGTCACACATGTTATTTTGTTATCAAAAATAACCACATATTACGTTTCTATGATGAAATTAAAGATGAACTGTTGTTTTTATGTAAGAAGCTACCTTCATAATGTATGACAGTGGATCTTGATTTTAATGGCATGCCCCGATTTTACAAAACATGCAATTAAACAATAACCTAATATTAATGCATAGTTCCGCAAATATTCAAGCTCCTCCCATTACTGTAGTATTCTATTTTCCGTGTGGTAAGGTTTATCACAAACAGGAAGTATGCTTTCTTTCGTATTTACTAGGTCAGATTGTCACCTGACAATATAACACTTATCCATTGAATTAAACTTGTTCATGTACTGTTATAAATGGTCATGAAAGACAGTTGCGGAACTGTCCACTGTGCCAGTCTCAACAAGTTTGTCGCAATGCAAAGATTAGTATCCTGCACCCTCTCGTGTTATGAGATGTTTGCGTTTTGGCTAAAAGGTGATTTCCCGTGTTCTGGAATGTCTTAACAAAAACATTCTTAGTGTATATTCAAACTATTTTCCGCAAGTATCATAAACAACACTGTCAATTAATTGTTTGTTGAGGTTTAGACAATTCCCTCCAACCGCGGAATTAAAATTTAGAAAATCAGAAAATGGACAACCCCATCCACCGACACACACTGAACACAATTTGATAAATGTGTATAATCAGGTCATCTGTGTAATTGAATCAAAGTAATTTGTTTGATAAGGTTTGATGATTAAACAGAAACGAACAATATTGATATAATGTCAAACTGTGTTAAAGACACAACTAGTTGTGCTTCAAAGGGTGTACACTGCTTAGAAATTTCAAGGTTTTCATATCTATGTCATAAACATTGAATCGACATTCATCAAAGTCAAATGTCAAGATAATAAGAGCACTGCA
>Ga0224511_10001351_pt1 | contig 14589 bp, 6 predicted proteins | sample SF_May12_sed_USG_2_FD_169988 | JGI IMG/M metagenome (GOLD analysis project Ga0224511, IMG submission 169988) | Sediment microbial communities from San Francisco Bay, California, United States - SF_May12_sed_USGS_8_1 | ecosystem: Environmental > Aquatic > Marine > Sediment | place: USA...
TTTGCACTTCTCCACTCTGAAATTACTTCTTTTTAGTTGTCGAAAATCATTGCGTTTTTTTAGCGCACATATTTTGAAACTGTGCGTTTTTCCCCAGAAATGTGCGTGAAAAACGCAAAACGCAGACCAAAAATTATCACTGTATGAATTATAACCAAAGAACTGTCGAATACGAACAAACACTACTCATTTTGACGATAAACAGTAAATCGTTTTTTTACAAATTACGATAAACTTGCATTTGCAGCTCTACGATTGGCGAATGGACCGTCTGAACTTGAAGGCAGGTTGGAAGCAGGACTTCACGGCCAATTACAGACAGTTTGTGGATATGGGTTTGATGACAAGGCTGCCAACGTTGCATGTAAATCAAGAGGCTTCAGGTAGCTCTTAACGTCTTATCTTTTTCAAAGTAGATGATTAATGGTTAATGCTTCGATATAGACTATTTTGCCATAGTTACAGGAAACCTGTTTTCGTGTATGTATTCTTTCCATATGTCTTTTTCTTTGATTATTTCTGCAATTGTTATTGCTTTTAAAACACACCAACACATCCTTCAATAATAACGTGCTTACTACTTTAATGTTATCACAAGGGTATGGAGTATGTATCTATAGATGTAGTTAATACTACACAATGTAGCCACTTACAATAGGTTATAAACATTTTGTAAGCAAGGTGCTCTATTATTGATCAAGATGTATATAATGTGTTCTGTACATTAGCCAAGAAAAGGCAATCATAAAAGATAAAAAGAAAATCTTCCAATCTACATTATTACATTATTACATGTCTATCTTGTTCGTATTGGGTCAATATGCCTACAAACATACAACAATTCATAATTCATTATTCATAATTAACTTCACATGAACAAGCGGTGCCTTGAGTTACTCCACAAACTCTGCCTTCGGTCGTGGGTCGCTGCGAATGTACACCCAGAATCTTCATTGCACGGGAAACGAACAGTCGCTAGAGCAGTGCTTTCATTCCGGAGACAATTCTGCAATATGTAATCAAGCAACTGTTGTTGGTGTAAAATGCAAGGGTAAGAAACAAATGCAAGTTAATGTGTCAAAGGTATAGTACATGCCGATTGTTGATATATTGAATATTCTACATAATATTTTAAATCAGTATAGTCATTTGTTCAATCGAGTTTGGACTACAACACATTTATCATGTTATAGGTGCGCCATTGACACTGATTCCTATCCACGGCAACCGTAGCTATGAAGGTTTGTTGACCGGTGTTCATGGTAACGAGACGTTTGACATTTTAGGAACCGTTTCTGAAACTACTGCCAAAACTGTGTGCTCAATGCTAGGATTTGGGTACGTAATTATTTACTTATTGAATACATTAATCAGAGAACAGGGAAGTCCTCAAGAAACGTAGAAAATACATGCCTCGGTTTGATTGAAGCTGTTCATCAATGGTAATGAAAAATAGCACACCACCGACGACTGATTACTTTCCTACAATAGTCAGAGACAGAGACGAATCGTAGTAGAAATTAATTAATATTTCAGTGGCGAAATCACTTCACACGTTCAGTGTTATGGTTTTATGAGGCATAACAAACTTCATGGTGCACTTAAACATGACATATCTACATTGTTTACAACATTCTTAGTTTGAACATCTCTTCAATTTATATTAATAAAATTTTCAAATCTTTAGTCTTTAAACGTCTTAAATATCCATCAGTAGAGCGTTGGAACTTGGAATGTGAATCAGATGACTGTAAGTTCCATAGGCTTAGAACCCAGTAGGAGCGGTACTGAATCACGGTACATGTAATCTCGTTGTCGAACGTGCTTCAAATCATTACAATCAGAATTAATTTTAGAAGAAAAAAGGATAGCTTTCAGTTTACTGATACCAGTTTGTTTACCACTTTTGCGGACAAAACACACCATATAAACATAGAGCGTGATTGCTGATTGAAGTACAATATACATTTACCAATGATTTTATCGTTAATGACTATATACTGAAGTTATGATGGTGGAATAACAAGCAAATACGCCTAGACAACCACACGCGATGTCAAGAGCGGAACATACTCTTCCCGAGAAAAATAGCAATAGCATGCGTGGTCTCATTTTAATCGTCTTCTGTTATACAAAGCTGCGACATAAATATCGTCAATCTGTATTCTTAAATGGTATTGCTTCCTGTGATTTTATTTTTGTTAAGGCACACACCGTTATAAAGGCAATGTGCTAGTTCAATGTTGTAATGTATACAACAATAATGCGCAATGTTATTGTTACATAGTGCTGCATGTAAGTTGCATGCGACCAACGCGAGTTACTTATTTCGTTGGTTTCCTAAATTTTTGGTTTGCCAAAACCCATGATTCAGGCAAAAATACATGTCTAACAAACAATAATGCTTAACTATATATTATTGCAGGGAAAAGGGATTCGCAACCAAAGCAATAAAGTATGCCGTAACATACTACAGAGAAAACGTGGTTTGCAATGGCCATGAACAATATATTGAGGAATGCAACGGGCGCCTTCAATATTGCGTCGCAGGTTATGGCCACTGTTATAACTTGGCTCAACAAAACGGACTTCTGGCATTGTTCTGTTCTGGTAAGATCCTTTCCTTATTAGAAGTGATAGACATTCTTGGTACTGAACCCATTGTAGAAGTAGTAGTAGCAGTAGAAGTAGAAGTAGAAAAAGAAGTAGAAGAAGTAGCAGTACTACTACTACTACTACTACTACTACTACTACTACTACTACTACTACTACTACTACTACTACTACTATTATGGGAAGTAGTAGTAGTAGTAGTAGTAGTAGTAGTAGTAGTAGTAGTTGTTGTTGTTGTTGTTTTTTGTTGTTGTTGTTGTTGTTGTTGAGCAGCAGCAGCAGCAGCATCATCAGCAGCAGCATCAGAAGTAGTAGTAATATAATTCTGAATGTTTCAACAGAATATCGCCTAGATGATATGAGTTTGTCGGTATCCGGTGTGCTGGAGGTGCGGGTCAATGGTCAATCGTGGGCGGTGGCCAGAAGAGATTTCACGACTGCGATTGGAACCAGCGTGTGTAGACTATTCGGACGAGCGTAAGACAATTTTAATTAAGTTCATACTGTTTAAACATTCATCCAACTTGTATAAATAAAAATGTGTAATAATAATTGTGTATCTACGACGTAGAAGCAAAACCCATAAACATGTACGCATACGAATTGTTAACTAGTACTTGTTTGTAATGTTTCTTAAAATTGCTATGTCTGTATCTTTATACATGTACTCTTATAATCAGTCACAAATCTAGCAAAATGTTAAGTACACTTCATAAATTAACATGGCAAAAGGATTTTTACAATTTTGTGACAAATCATGTGTTAATGGACAAAAACTACAAACACAACAGTCAACGGAGAGTATCGATTTTTTTACAAGCTATTTAACTGTTTCGAAGCAATGGGTCGAAACGTAAATAAACAAAGCCCAGTTTGCGGGCCAGACATTTTCAACAAACGCATATTCTTGTCATATTTTTACATGCATGAATAACTATATTTGGCAGTTTCTCATATTTATGGGAGTAGGTTTCACTGCTTAAATATGGTTAACATATAAGATGTAAACAATTCTGCCCTAAAAGATACAGGCATATCATCTTTAAGCTCATGCTAGTTAAGGTTATAAAATAAACTTATAATATTTGTAAGGCCATAATTTTGTTTATCGTTTGTGTAGATAATTACACAACATACACTTATAACTGTCTTGGTAACTCCTATCCTCTCAGGTTTGGAGATGTCAGGTCCAGCACCCAGTTCAGCGGTGAACCACTGGAAGTCATTGGTTCCTTGAACTGTACCAGCGATGCAAACGCCATCAGTGATTGTCACATAGTCCACAAATACACATGGATGCCCTACACAGAACCGCCCACTACAGTGGAGCATGTTGTCTTGACATGTGTGTAGAACGTACAAGGATCAGTACGTTCTTATCAGAAATAAACGACAGAACGTTCGCATCGTTGTTTCTATTACGCTGTCGTGTGGTCATGGTGGATATGTGACTTTTTGTACTTCAACATAGCATGAAACAGTATGATGTCAACTCTCCGTGATAGCTGTTACATGTATTTCAGGACTTTAACATGTTTCAAAATCAAATTAGAATTATAAACTACACTTGAGATAACTTCCAACGACCCCATATTCAATTATAAATTATAGCAATAAGGAGGAGTAGGCTTATGAAATTTCACTACCGTGCATTTTCGTAAAACCTCTACATACAAAGATTTTTAAAATTATCGCATTTAATTTACGTCCGGTGGTCATGCAAGAACTATACTAATTTGATTGTAACTGATTTTAAATGAATAACTAAATGTTAAAATCATAAAGATGATTGAATAAATGCAGAACAAAGTTTACACGCAGTGTATTTTAGGATGCATGCTAAAAATTTGCAAAAAAACGTTTCAATATGTTTTGCTTAAAATTAGTTATATTGTTGAAAATTGGATTATTGCAAGACTATGTTCTGCCTGACCACACGAGATTGAATAGGCATGCAAACACAACATTGACTCTACCTGCATTGGAAATAAGGACATATTTAACCAAAATTAAGGGAATTGTCCAAACGTGCGACCGAAGTTGCTCGCCAAGTATTTGCTGAACCGCATGAGTTTTAAGACGTAAATAGCGTTACCACTGCGAAGGAACTAAACATTTCAGATTTGTTTTACATTTCAAACGAATTCCGGACGAACCGTTGTTATTATACACAGAACTGTGTTTTGTACATGTCATAAGCTATTTATAAAATATATTGTTTAAAGTTGAACAAAAATTATCAATTGTTTCTCAATAAAAAAGGACTGAAAACCTTGTAACTTTCACATTAGTCATTATTTAGGCCAAACAATAGATAACACGCGGACCAGCAGAACTCAGAATATACTAAGAATATACCTTTCACACTTCACAGCATTATTGTTAAATGAATGCGTGAACGGAGGACATCGTAGAGTTTAATAAATGAAACATCAATAAAAAGTCAAACATAGACATAAAAAGTAAAAGGAGGAAGTAAACAATAGAGGTCATTGTAAACCAAAAATGATATGTCTTTTTGACAAACTATTGATGTTTCATTATAAAACTCATATGATACAATGTATATCAAAATTAGTGTGTTCCGCTTAGCGGTATGGCAATCATGCTAAACAATAAGATGTTTCCAAATAACATTTTAAAAGATAAATAGGATCGTTTTATAATTCTTTTAACATTGCATCTTCTTCAGCTATTATGGCTGACATTAATCAACACCTATATGTGCCGGGTCATTGCTTAAATACTCCTACAATGGATGGTTTTCCCTGTCCGAGAGAGCGTCTGCCACAGCTTTGTGTAAAAGTCCGGCTTCCTGGACGCAAAGGTTTAACAGTTCATTAAAAAATTTGTGCCAGACAAATACCTCCGCAATACAACCAACGGAAGTCCCGAGAAGGGGAAAGAGTTCAATAATATTGGCGAATGTCCTCTTAGCCATGAATGTCTTCACATCTTCTTCACATCTGGCTAGCAGTTCCGAAGTCACGCAGCTGTCTGTTTGAAGCTCTTCTAAAACGACCCCACATAACTCTTTCATTGCTTGTGTCGACTTTGTGTCAATGCCTAGCTGTGTTTTGAAATCATCTAATGTTTGTTCAATGAACGGTGCATGCTCGTGGCTTTGTACTGGTAAAAACGTAATCGCTCTGAGTATGGACAGCCTTCTAATCCGACCTTTCATATTTTTCCTTTTGAGACCAATCATGATAGGTGAAAAGCTAGCAATAGAAGAGATCAGTGCTTTTCGTTTCTCTTTGGGTGCATCTTGTGTCATTTTGCTCTGAAACTCAGGAAAATCAAAGGCCATTGGGTTCTCGTTGTTAACCAGAAAAATGGGAATACCGGGAATACGCGAAGTTGGATATATCCGCGTGGACAAAATTTGCAGAAGATCTTGCTTACAATCATTTCTAATGTCATTCAAAGTTTCACTTTGAGACTTCTTCATCATTAGATTATTTCTAATGTCCGAATCAATTTTCGTTCGTACAAAATAAAACGGCTTCCTTCTATCTTCAAGTTCTTTTGCAAGCCAACCATCATCGTCTGTAAATTCATCGCTTGATACAAGCACAAAGAAATCGTACTCATAAAGATTAATAAAGTTTAAATAAAGTTTTCTTGGAAATCTTGGCGTATTCACTCCGGGTAGATCGTAGTACACCAGGTTCGTGTATCTTGGGTGTGGATATGCAGTTATCGTCTTGATTGGGTGTGGGAAGGCAGTTATCTCTTTGGTTGTTTTCACAACACCAACTTTGGCCGCGTCTTTTGAAGTCCAGTCTATTATGCTGCGAGCCGCGTATCTTAGGTGTGGGTAGGCAGTTATCTCGTTAGTTGTTTTTACGACACCAACTTTGGCCGCGTCCTCCGAAGTCCAGTCCATTATGTTGCGAGTCGCGTTTATGAAGGCCGATTTACCGCTCCCCGATTGTCCTATTACAGCTATCTTAATAGGAATGTCTGTATATTCGTTTAACTCTTCCTTAATTTTCACACGTGCTGATTTTAACTCTTTTTCTGTTACTGAACTCTGATCGCGAGTAAGAAGATGGATGTAATTCCTTAACAACTTCTACAATAAGAATAAGACAATTAAAATGTATGTCCTTGTTACATCAAAAAAAATAGCATAAAACACTCCTTTAGAAGCTAAATCGGTAAAGCGCTGGCTTCAGTATCCGAGCGTTCGTAACACTGTCAAACCTTAAGAATGTGACGAATATAAACCTACCTTGACTTCGTGAATACTAAACGGGTCATCCTCAGAGCCTACAACACATGAAACCATCCGCTGGTTGAACTGAGACTCATAAATATTTTATAATGCGTTTTACGTGTAATATCCAAATAAGAGCGCTGTGATTACAAATCTGAACTCTGTGACGACATTGACAACGCACAGATACAGCGTTCAATACAAGATAATGCGGAACACAATATTGGAACTGACAAGCGTCACAACACACAAGAAGATGAGATTGTACACAGTAGGAACAATTACTTTTGTAGAATGAAATTAAAGCAACTGTATTATGTAAGTCTTAAATAATATTGTCAATGTCGTTAAAGCCTTCATAGGCCGTTTTTATGATATTTCTCAGTCGTGCCGAAAGTTAAGCCAGCGGGCCTGTGTATTTAACACAACAGATGTTTTGATTGTAAACTTAAACTCATGAATGACCATTGAATGAGACGCCAATCGCATCTGTAACTTAACACATTAATATTTTGTTTTTGAATTGAATTTACAATAAATTTATAGCCAAAATAACATTACACGTACAACAAATTTGGGTGGAGTTTATAAAAAGTAACAGTTTACAGTAATATGACTTAATCAAGAATCAGAAATGCTCTCAACAATTTGATGATCTTAAGGGGTTTCGCGGGAGTTTCCCATTTCTTTCCTGCATTAAGATTTTAATAAAACTTCGTAGACCAACAGCCTATGTCTTAAACAAGTGAAATATAAAACAAAAACATAAGGTCATCGGTCTTGTTCTGCTTTTATCGTAGAATGTTTATTGTGCTATTTTGCCTTCATATAGTATTAAACTGAATTAATATAAAATGTGGGAAAAACTAAACATACAATTGTCATTCATATATGTTTGTATACACGTATATCTGTTATTTAAAAACAGTGCAAAACATTTGTGCAATTTGATGAATTTGGGGGAAATTTATATCTTTCTCTATCAACAGCTGGAGTCAGGAAAGCGCCTTTTTACAACGTTTTGACACAGTTTTGACAATAAAAAACGTGCATTTAGATTTTTAAGCGAAACATTTTAAATGTGTAAAGTAAAAATGTGGGAGTCATTGCACTTTTAACAGAAAAATAAAATAAAAATAGAATCCACCCGTAAAGGCAGAAATAATAAATACTTTGTACATGAAGCTTATTTATTGCCTAATAACACAAACAGTATTTTCAAGTTGTAGAAAATATTTTTTCTCCATTAATTTTCGCCCCCTGACCCGGGATCTAGAAGTACCAAATGCTAAAACCCTGAAAAGCGTCCAATCTCGGGTCTAGGGTGCCGGCTTTTCGAAGCCTAAAAAATAAACTCCCGCGAAAGTCTTTAAGTCTTGTATATATAGAAGCAGAAATAACTAGACGGGTACTTTCCGAAACAAAAGCAACAATGCCTCACACTATGTTAATGGATGGAAAGAAATGTTGTTTTTTTTCCAGAGATTTTAAACTAGAGATATCACAAAATGTGTTGAAGTGATAAAGTTATTTCCTTATTTGCATTTTTTATTTGGCAACGTCATTCTTTGTTAATAATCCTTAGGTAAATAATCATTGCAACGACAAAACTTATTCGGTAGGTGTCTATGCTATTTCTAATGTATGTTTGCCTTTATGTGTTAACATTTAATTTGTTAAACACTCATTCAATTCAACGTGGTTTTAATCATGTGCAATTTCAATAAATGGTATTTCATGCAACGTGTATTTTATTCATCAAGCAAAAACGAAACAAAAAATTATTTCACCATTGTGTATGACAAGACAAATGACAAGACTGTTTTTCAGTTTGAACAGTCTTCTTAAAGTATTATACACCGCGATGGTGTAGGATCGTGTGGATAAGTTTCATTTCTTTATTTCTTTAAAAGAGCGGTTTTATATTTCGTAAACTCATTGAAGCTTAGTGTTAAAATGTTTTTAAAGCGTCAAATGTCTGCGCTTGAATAACGTAGAAGAAAACAAAATGTTAATTTAAAACAATACAAAATGATTCATTATCTCAAAAAGATCACATTAAATGCAAAAGTTTTATTAATTATCGATGTTGAATGATATTATAGTACATTTATATTTTTTGTCATTTTGTGCCATACACTTGCTCATTATATAGATTGTTTGTGTTCGTACGTAGTTATTAATCTAATATTTATTTCAGTATAAACATCAACACACATTCTTTACATTGTGTAGTTTCCTTTAAGTACTCAATTAATTGGTTTATTCTAATTTGTGTTTATATAATGATTTGTTTAATTTCATGATTTGTTTAACGTTTCTGTAAATAAACGTATTACATAAATGCCATGTACATTTATGTTTCTTTTTGTTTTGGCATATTCCTCCTGTTACAATACATACCTTGGGGTTGATTCTGCTGCTGTGCATCAATGTTTTTCATGTTATCAGTGGATGTCTCCAGGGTGGGGTCATCTTGTGGAGCTCGGATCTTCGGTCTCGCTCCAAGGTCAGACATTGACCCTGTGAGGATTGAGATATAGCAATATGTACCGGCATTTACTGCTTCAAGTTTAGTAACATACTAGTGGCACATAGTTCAATGACCATAACATTTTAATAAGCCGTCCACCACAACCATGCACAACCCACCCACCACCACATCCGTTATATCTCTTAATACTGAAACTTTGAAGACATCAAGTTATACTCGATTTAATTTTGTATTTTCGATTTGAAATAAACATAGATACCATGGCTTTGCTATAAGCTCAAATAGGCTTCTGCATAAAATAAAGCTGCCATAATCGTTTTACTGTAAAACCACATTTAAATTAAAATGGATTTTACTTGTGACTTAAATTTCCGGTTAGCTGTTGAAGAAATAAAATAATGATGTGGGCTACACAAATACCTGGCAATGGCAAGGTGACAGGCGAAGAAGCTCCGTGGTCCTTCTGAAGTTCCTCGTTCTCCTCATGCAGTTGTTCACGTCTATGCTCACTGATTGTATTCCCAGTGGATTCTTGCTGTTTTCGGAGAGCCTCTTTTTTCTTTTCTTGATTTAAGTTATTTCCAACAATATCAGATTTGTCATTTCCTTTGTGTCGGACATTCTGTCGTGCTTCTTGTTCAGCCATTATTCACATATTTGCTCAGGTAAATAAAGACAAATACTGTAATAGTTGTTTACCATGCAGTCACTTAATACGAGAAATACGAGCCGACCTATGTAGCGACTTAATCAGAACAGCTTTTGACATGGTACTCAGTGGCGGATCCAGCATTTGACCTAACGCGGGCGTGACTTAGGGGGGGGGGGGAGGGGAAAATTCATATGTTTTGAGAATGTTTTGGCCATTTTCATAATAAAATTTGTTTAAAAAATAAAAGTTTGATGGCTGAAATGTTTTTGTCAAAAGAAAAAGGTTTGGGTATTAAGCGCTTTTGTTTGCACGAACACAGCAATAATGGATAGGATTAAGCACTTGAATAGTTAAAATTGTTTGACACAAAAGACAGGAAACAAAATCGTTGCATAACACGCAAACATGTTTACACCATTCTTTTCTTAAATGTATTTTCAACAATAAAAAGGTAATAAAATACGCAATACATATTTTGTTGAGGCCTTTAGTATTATATAGAGCTAACTATTTAAAGCCAAATACTTTTAAAAGCTAAAAACAGTTGTTTTAAATGTTTTAATAACGACTGTTGTGAGAGGGGTTAGAAAATCACTGAAAGTGTTGGCGGTTGAAGTTTAACTTATTTATCTGAGCATTTTGTGGCCATATTTCTATCAAGTCAAATGTGGTTTTCCCTTTCATTAGTTTAATTTAAAATAAACAGCCATATTTTGGCCATAGTTCTTTTATAATTTGGGTAAATCGCGAAACTTAACGTTTGGAGCATAAACAAATGATAGGTCAGCGGCCGCCGGTGGATACGTTGGTGTATATTTAATACCCGCTAGTGGATACGTTGGACCGATAGAGATTTTCGTCTTTGTCAGCTGTACATTCATGTACATGTATTATAGACTGCTATGCTCTGCAGGCTTATTATCTGAGAAAGTTTCTATTTATTTTAACAAATTAAAAGAAGTAGTTCAAACAACTTACGACTTACGCTCAAACAACGATATTCTGGGAGATGGAAGTGTGTATTAAGGGCGCACGGCTAACACGGTGAAAACATTTGAAGACATACATAAAGGACTGAAACAAAAGCAAATTCTGACTAGCGGATGGCGCACCCGGCGCGCGCCCCCTAACGATTGTTTTATGCCCCAAAAAAGTTTTTTAAAAAAAATATTCGCTCGCGATTGATTTTATTCATAATTTTAATAGAAATATGGTCAAAATACGTTAAAAATGACTTACTTCAACCTTCAACACTTTCAATGATTTTTACTCGGCCCCCTTGACAAAGTCCGCGACCCCAGGTCAAATGCTGGACCCGCCACTGATTCTATATGTACTGAACAAATATAATAGAAGGATGAGCTTTCAATAGGTAGCATCTATCAATCATGGCCAACTAAGATTACTAAGACAATTATGGTGTCCCTAAACTTAACAGGTTTCAATTTTATGAGTGGACAAGGATTTATTGATCCTGGTCACTCTGATCTTGACCTACTGACCCCAAATCAATGGGGATCATCTATGGGCAATGGCCAACTAAGACACCAACTATGGTTTTCCTTAGCTTAATAGGTTTCAAGTTATCGAGTGGATAAGGATTTAATGCTTCAAATCACCGTGACCTTGACCTGTGACCCCAACATAAATAGGGATCATGTCAGCCGTGGCCAACTAAGACACCAACTACAACTATGGTGTCCCTAAGCTTAATAGGTTTCAAGTTATTGAGCAGACAAGGATTTTATGTTATAGGCCCCGGTGACCTTTGCCCTACTAACCCCAAAATCGATAGGGATCATTGATGGGCCATGGCCAACAAAGACACTAATTATGGTGTCCCTAAGCCCAATAGGTTTCAAATTAATGAGTGGAAACAGATTTTATGCTCGGTCACTGTGAGCTTGACCTTTGACCTACTGATCCTAAAATGAATACGGATAATCTATGGGTCATGGCCGTTCAAGATACATGTACATAGAAAGGTTAACCTATGTGAAATAAGTTTGAAGTTAATGAGCCAACAAGACTTTGCTAATGCTGGATGGACAGACAGATGGACAACATGCGCCATAACATAATACGACCAAAGGTCCCTTTGGGTGTATAAAAAATGGCCTGCCCTTCGGGTTACATTGTATAATATTGTATAATCTTCAAACAACTTCTTCACAACCCACTTTGATAAATCTATCAAGGAAACTCTTTGACAATCACATTTATCACATACATTTTTCATGTTATATAGGCTTCATACACCCTCCGGGCTATTGTCTAGAAAGCCCATAGACTATATCTTTTATATTTAACATTTAAGTGGGGGGGGGGGGTTCTTTTTGACCCAGAACAAAACCAAATATGTAGCTAACCTACATGTAGATTACCATTTTAAGTAAATGTATTTATTGTCCTTTTGTTGAAAACAAACACAACAAATGCCATTCATGTTAGACATAATTATTATTGCACCTTTATTATAATAAAACATGGTACTCTGATTTCAGCACAAATCTTGCATCATGCACCTTACAGTTGTCCATAAAATAATAATGAACAAATTCACAGCCGGGATAAGACCATGACATTACACTGTACACATCATACAGGCAAGTAGAAAAGGCACTTTTTGGACCACTTATTATGTCAATGACAAGTATTACTTATTGTTAGAAATCTAGCACTAAAATATCATATAATTATACAACAGACATTTCATTGGATTGATAAAATCAGTAGTTAACATACATTTGTACAGTGAAAGATTAAATGATAAGACATAATAGTATGCTTTCAGAGCAGAATGGTTTATAATTAATATGAACCAGAATACTAAACAATAAGTTATTACTTATGGACCATAATAATGACAATTGGTATTAATTATTGTAAGAAGGCTAGCAATAAAATAACATAAAAGTATACAACAGTCATTTCATTGGACTGATGACATCAGTAATGAATTAATATAAAGAAAAAGATTAAATGATAAGAATGATATAATAGTATGCTTTCAAGCAGAATGGTTTATAATTTATATATCAACCAGAATACTAAACAATATGTTATCACAGTCCTGTGTGTATGAATTCTGACGATGTCAGATAATTTGTGAAACTAGGAACTAATGGTACAGTTACATCAGTGGACTAAATCTATCTAATGTCCGCATAAACATCACATCTGCTGCAGTCTGTGAAAATGAATGTCGATAATACTATCATAATCTTATGCAAGTTGTAAGCAATAATTTACTGTTTCGTATTTAGTCCTATTTATAAAAAGGTTTGTTGTGACAATTTAAACTTAATTTCTAAAAAAAATCTCTGATTAATTTGGATAATTATGGACACAGATTAACATACACAACTTATTACATTCAGTTCATGCTATCAATACAAACTGGAATAATTAAATCCACATTTATGTTACATTTTGCATAAATTCTTGGTGAGTATTTTACCATTTATCTTTTATCTGATACATGTACATTAAAGCTGAAAAGAAATACTGCAACACCACAATATTTGAATAACAAGTAGCCTCTTTCTTAATTAAAATCATAAAAATGTACTACATTTTATGACATAAATAATACATTTAGCACTAAATATATGCAACATGTTCAACAACACACTTCCAATAATTGAAAACAAGAGCTAAACATCAGTGAATAATGGTAATGGTTTATCTATAACAATTGTAGATGTAAGGCAGTGGGAGGAAAGAGCTTAAGGATTACCGCCTCTAAATGACTTGGTTAGTTAAAATGCTTAAGTTGTTTATTACTTAATTTGGATTAACATAAAAAAGTGTTTTATACTTTCTATTTACTTTTAAGCTGTGCAGATTTTTTTAAACACTGTTACTTAAATCTATATGTTTTAACAAACAGTGAAGGGAAATAATTTTTCATCTGTTTACCTCCCTTTAATAAGAATAGAGTGTAAACTGTTAAATCTTGTTTCAAAATGAAAATAGTCAAAAATGGTAAAAAGCGGCATGGTAATTAATTTTAAAATGTCAAATTCTTTGATGCTATTAAGCTGAATAATCAGTATTGCTGCAAATGTGTGTTTTAATTATACTCGGTAATCCTTAAGGGATGATGTTAACTAAGCCAATCAAGGTCATCATCATCGTCGTCGTCACCAAACAGGGGCGGTGGGGGCCTGGGCTTTAAATCCTGGAATGGAACAAGAAAAAGTATGTTTGTCACGTAGGTTGAAGTTTACAACATTTCATTTAAAAGAAATAAATATATGATTTTGTAACAATAATGACTCCAACGAAACTATATCTTGAAACTGATACAATTAAAACAAATGCAAACTTCAAATAAATAGGACTATGTAAGATGACTAATATTATATAAAATAACATGTAAGTCAATAATTACAGAATCATAAAGAAAAAGCATAACAAATGTTTCTGTTTGATAGTTTTAAGGAAGGATTTTTCATGCATACTAATCAGGTAAAGACACTTGTGATTTTGTTTTGTACATGCAGTAGGTAAAAAAGCTGTACTCGCTACCAAGCAATCAAGGTCACTTGGTGGTACATGTAGTAAAACAATCATGACTTATACAGATTTAAAAAATAAAAATAG
>Ga0224511_10001352_pt1 | contig 14588 bp, 10 predicted proteins | sample SF_May12_sed_USG_2_FD_169988 | JGI IMG/M metagenome (GOLD analysis project Ga0224511, IMG submission 169988) | Sediment microbial communities from San Francisco Bay, California, United States - SF_May12_sed_USGS_8_1 | ecosystem: Environmental > Aquatic > Marine > Sediment | place: USA...
CGTGTTGTTCACTTTGTTGTTGTTGTGCACTGGTATTTCTGTCTCCATTTCTACCACTAGCTGTGAAAACATGGTCGAGACAAAGACTGGTGATGCTGTTTGGCAGCAACAGTTCCTGATCACCCAGGTTCATATCTACTAATTTAAGTGTTTGGAGGTGTTTGAAATTTTGATCTGATAAGAAGAATTCGTTTTCACTAAAACGAAGCTCTTCTAATTTAAGGGTCTAAATTAATGTACAGTTCTGCAAATCCTCTTGATAGGTTCATATCTATCATGTGTATGTGTGTAAGTCTGTCAGTCAGATTCAATTGATTGTCCCCATTTTTGACTAACATTAACTTGATGGTTTGTAGCTGAGAACAGTTCTGTAGATAAATACCTCCTGTTACTTTGACATGTTCCACCCATATATATGTGAGCGTGTCAGGCAGAAGTAGCTGTTGATCACCAATGTCAAGGCCATGGAGTTTAAGACTTTGTAGCTGAGTACAATTCTGTAAAGAAATACCTCCTGTTACTTTGACAGATGCCACATCAATTTTTATGAGCGTGTCGGGAATAAGAAGCTGTTGATCACCGAGGTAAAGGTCACGGAGTTCAAGACTTTGTAGCATTGTAAAGACTCAACACTATCCCTGTACACGCATCTCAGTCGTATATTGTTCATATCCAGCAAACGACAACACACACTCGCGTCATACTCGTTTTATTGCCATGCCTATTTACTGAAGCGGGAAATAATATTTTTTGAAACCATTTTCATCAGCTTCAACTTTTCCCTTCCGTATAATGTTACAGTACATGTCAGAAATAGTGAAATCCGGGTCACTAAGGAAGTGCTTGTTGAATAGTGTTGCTAGCTTGTCTGCCATCTCTATGTTCAAACCACACGTGAAGAGGAACACTTGGGCAAGGTCACTTAAACACCGACGTAGAGAGGCTTGATCAGCCACAGCATACCGCGGTTCGATTACTGTTTCGAACAATTCTTCATTTATACTAATGTATACCGCGGCTAAAAATTCCTGAAACCTTATGTGAGTGAACGACAAGTGCGAATCAGAAGAACTGTATGACCGTGACTTCTTTTCTGTTAAAAGTCCACATACACAGGCAAATGTTCGAACACTGTCGGCTAAGTTACAAGTGTTACTGTTAAATACAACAGATGAATGGCCCTGTTGTTGAAAAAGTTGTTCAAATGCTAGTTTTGCTAATGCCTTTAACTGAGCCCAGCAATGAGTTATGTTCACCTTATCGGTAAAGAGTGACATGTGTGTATCACATGTAGATCTTTGTTCAGGTAATATTAGGGAACGGCGACCAATCATCATGTTAAGTATGCATGCGTAAATTTTGCACTCTGAATTCAAAACGCCTGTTTCATAAAAAAATTCATACACAATTTGGGAAAGAAATATAGGAACAGTTATTAAATTATCTACACCTTTTTCCCGAATGCAAGATTGAACATCTGCAAATCCTATGCATTTTCCTGTTGTTTCATTGAGGACAGCAACCAGTTTCTGCCCAAGTTTATTTGGATTACTTGTCCCTTCTATTTCAAGAATTTTATCAACATTCAAGCTATTAGGCGGATTTTGTGCAAAACGCCATGGTCGTGATGTCGTGACAATGGTAGCGGAGTTCTGCTGATGGATCAGCGGTGTTCTTCCTTTGTCTCTCGCTGGACACGAACAGTCTCCATTTGAAGGGTGCTCCCATTCATCAAGACCATCTGATAAAACGAACGAAGATGGATTCTCTAATAGTCTCTCCACTAAGTTCTTTGCGCTCTCTATTTCATTTTTGCGGCATATGAATTGCAACAATTCATCATTGATTATATCTACGTAGTCACAATACTTATGTGTGTCTCTTAGAGAGATATAAAACAAAACATCGATTTTTTCAAGTGTGGTCTTATCCTGAAACCCATCGTCATTTTCATCTTTTGCGCGACGTTTTTCCCCTTTGTCGCTAGAACTATATTCGGCGTTTGCAATAAATCGGTCACTTCTGCCCACGTCTTCTTGCTGCACGTGGAGCTCGCTCCATTGAACAGCAATATTTTGTAGAAACGTAGATTTCCCTGTTCCAGATTCTCCTAAGAGAAAAATGTTTCTACAAAGTGACCCTTCTTTTTTGAAGAGATCATTGAACGTGTTGACCTGTTTGTCTGATTTTTCATTTGGTTTCTGGGCCTTATCGACAATTTTCGGTGCGACATACATCTGCCGCATGGTGACTTCGTTCTCAGGTTGCGAATGCGCAAACGGTATATCGCTGTATTCTTGAAGGTACAACTTGGCCAAGCGCGTTTTTAGATCTGAAAAAAAAAAACAACTGCTGAAGATTAGCTGACAAAAATAATAATCTGATATGCAAAGACCCATCATAGTGTATATATTTTAAACGGTTTAATCATGAGCGTTTGTGAAACATTTGCACTAATGACCTCCTATGAAATTAATTTCTTTTTCATTAGTATGTTGGTTATCGTAGACACGTCGTTGTCCCGTGATTTAGATAGGGTGACAACAAATGATATTTATTAATTGATTATGTTCTACACAATCATCTTAAGGTTATAGTTGTGTAATGGACTGCGAAGGATTCACATTTGTATTTTTTATCAAAACATAAACAAGAATTTCTTCATTAAAATGCTTTATCTATTATGATTATACTTTTCAACCATAGAAAATTATTTTTACAATGAAAGTAAGCTACATATGCTCCAATTAAATTAAAGGGAAGTAAAATTACACCTTATTACCTCCCTTAAATATCAATACAATGAAAATTTTCAATCTTGTTTATAAAGTTAAAAAAGCAAAAACTGAGAAAAGCGGTTTGGTGGATCGTCTTCAAATGACATATATTTAAATAATAAAAGGTTTTAAAAACCTCTATTAAGCTGCAAATATGTGATTCCATTGCACTCCAATATCCTTAAAAGATTCCGACCTGCCTTGGCCCTACAATGCACATATGTGTACAAACCTTCTTTTTTACATCCGTAAACATCTGCTTTCCATAGAACCTTTCGAAAATTTACGTCCAAATCTAAAACGGGGGATTGCATTTCTTTTCAAAAACGTAACCATAACAGTTTTACTTTATATACAAAATGAACTGTTTTAGTTCTTATCTCAAGTGTTTGAAGAAGTGTACAGTGACAATGTATAGTAAGGATAAGGTATTAGGGATGTGACGTAGTTAGACGGTCGTTTTATCCGATATTCCAGGAATAAATGATGTTTACGGGCCACTTTCTCCAGTTAAAAAGAAACACAATTAATATGTTTCTGTCACTATAGATGTTTTGATTTCATTAGTAATAAAACTATGATAAAGTTGTGTACACCCTTACTTAGTCCATGGGCCAGAAAGTGAAATCATCCCCCCCCTGGTGGAATGTTTGTAGACCCACATATTTTTGTAGTATGGACACTAGCTTTTAAGAATCTGTCTGTTGGATGGAAAATCGACGATGGGTGTGGGCACAATAAACTCGTTTCCTTGGCAACCCATGCGATATTTAATGAAAGACTTCAATGCGTTACGGTGTCATATCTTGGCTAAATATGCATTTAAATCAACTTTACTTGTGTCTAAATATTAGAGAATGTTTAAAAAATAATTAACTATCAATATCAGTTAATTAGAAGTTGAAATAAAAAAATTTCTAAAGAAATTCACATTCTTTTGCATGCACATAAGCTATGTATCAACTAACTGTCTTTTTTGAATAAAAAATGTTGTTACAGATTTGTGCTGTAAATAATTACAAAGTTTGTGCAAAAAAAGCCTATTTAATAGCTTAAAATGGTAAAATTATGGCAATTGCCGTAAATCCGAACGTGACACAATTCCAGATATTGCATAAAAATGAACTACCTATGAGCATAATTTTATTAATTCTTTAGAATTTTTACCACCTTTGAAATAATAATAATAATAATAATAATAATAATAATAATAATAATAATAATAATAATAATAATTATTATTATATAATTATTATTATTACAATTGTTGCTATGATTTCTTAGTGCTGGCTGTTTGGGTTAGCTCATAACAAATACAAAAATTGTTTGCGACGATAAAACAATTAATACATATTATTTTTTAAATTTTGGTGAAGATAATATATTGATTTTTTGCTTATAATTTTTTAAAAGCCATATTGATTTCTTGTTCGGTATAGCAAAAGAAAACTGATCCATTCAAGTGTTGTTCTGTGCAACATGCACACGTTTCTCGTGTTTTATATAACATAACTAAACTTCAGTCATAGCTATTTTGATGAAATGAAGCTTGATATGATAAGTACACATTCTTTTCACACATTTAGAAAAGTAATTTTAAAATCGACTCTTGAACTGGTTGTTTTCAGACCTATATTACACTGAAGTGTCGTTTGGTCATATGATATCTTGATATTCAAATAATGTTTAAGCAAATTCTCTGTGTTAGTTAAAAATTGTTAAGTTAGTTTGATTTGCTTACTTTGTATTAAACTGATGAAAGGTTTTGTATGCCTTAACTTGCTATGTTGAGTAACCTCCGATCCCATGCTTTGAGGCGAGAAAGCACCATCTCAGTTTTGTTTGCACACCGACCTATAGCTTGTTATAAGATAGCATACTAGCCTTTTATCATATATTAAGTCTATCACTAGAATAAACATTGCAATATTAACCTTCATGGCAGCGTTGTCTTTTTACATTATGTTGCAGACCTATTTAAGAATTTTAGAAGTTTTATCAACCCCAAACCACCACTAACAGGCACTAGATATAAGTCCCTGTTGGCTGCATCAACACATTACACTGTCCTACAGCAAAGAACGCTGTTGCTTTCTATGTGTTGTGGCCATATAGGTTGGTTCAAGAGCTAATAAATACGAATTCAGGCAGTTATTATGTTCAGATTGGTCAACCAACCCATGCACTACAACAATTCTTATCAGTGAATAAACATTCACCCACATACACTCTTAATGTTTAAGAATATAATTATAGTCTTATTTTGTCCACTTGCTGTAAAAGGTGAGCAGAACGCCAACATGCAACAACAACCAGAATAACCAGGTAGGTTAATTACTATTTATCAGAAGTAAATATTGAGGAAAAGTACACCTGCCTTGTGCAGAAATGGCCTATAATAAAAATGCCAAATATTTTCCCAGCCGATTTGGCAATTAACTTAAAATATGGCTCCAAGCCGATTTCGGTGGTCCAAATTATCAACGAGTTCCCAACTGGCTCCTAAATGACCCTAACTGTTAAAAAAGCTTTGACCACTGCAATTGTCAAGTATTTAGTTGCACAAACCTCCTTGCTGACATTTTTAGACATATGAGCCAATAGTCAGTGTAGGTCCTATGCCGAATCTAGGGTTACTGATAATCTACTTGGCCTCACACCCGGTCCTTTATGGCCCCTCAAATGGCTAGCTATTGCACAAACTACATAGCTACAATCAAGTTGAGGGTCTTCGTGGTTCCTATCACCTTCAAATATTGTACTAGCCGCTTGAAGTGATCATTAGAAAAGCTTAAGAAATAAATGATAAACGCCCATTTATGTGTTCCATGCAGTCTATCAAACACAAACGAGCCCCATAAAATTCCCTACAAACCCTTTTGATCCCTTTTCTAGTTATGCTACTTAGATTTTAAGGGTGTAATATATAGAATTGTGGTAAACATAGTCACTCAAACCTGACTGAAAGCCATAAGTCAGATTAGGATTTAAGTAGATTTCGGAGTCTGAACAACCTTGTCATTCTGACCCCTTATGACCCATATTGACCCTAGAAGTGGTCACTTCTACACTGTAGTTCGTGCCAACGTCTACAAGCACTCACACCATGAGGAACACAGTGCCATATTGGTACACTACCCATTCGAAGTTGGTCCTGGTGCCAAATAAAGCTTAGGCTAAGTTGTTTGTTCAAGTGCTCAACAATTTCTATGTAGCCCCTAATGAACTTTTCCAATGGTCACATATACATTTAACAGACAATAATTATTTAAAAACGGAGTTTAGTTCACACAATATGACAACAGAAACGTTTACATTAATTACAAAAGATTGCATTTTTGTTAAAGGGGAGATATATAGATTTATACATTTCTTTATACACAAATTATCTATCTTTGCTTACAATTTTAAAAACAGAGCTTTGGTTAATAAAATGATAAAATTGCAACATAAATATTTAAATATAACATCATATAAGCTGATACACTGAGAGAATATGAAAAAAGAGTTCAGCTCAAAGGGGCAGATAATTAATACCGCTTTGCGGAGTTATCCAGCGACCGTTTACCATCCAACAAGTGGATTCCTGTAGACACCACATTAAGCTACAACATGATATAGGTCTCATAAAATCCCACCAGGGGAGACCCATGGTCCAGGTAGCCCACAAACTTTGCAGATTACCTTGGACATTAATCGGTATCTGCGCATGTTCCGGCAGAATTTGTCGCTCGTTTGTTTCCTGGTATCTCTCCCAGTCAACGGAGGTCCCAGCGTCCATGCGACCTAAATATGTCCAAATGGTTTTTTTAAATAAAAAAGTCCAAGTCCAAGTGCATTGACACTCAATTCAGGATGTGTTTTCAGACAGACCGTACTGTTTAAAGTCTTTACATTGTTCATAATATTTATGATGGTTGAAATAAAGAATATATGCTAAATGTTTTTAAATGACACCTAATATTAATGACATATCAACATATAGATATATTAGTAAAGTTAATGTATCGAACTTAAGTATAAATGTACGTTTTAAATAGTTTTACGTTCGATAGTGGTCACTCCGATTATGTACCAGTACTTATGAAGGAATCAGTAGTGAGCTTGAGGTACTTGACATTCTTTTTATAAAAAATGATGTACACTTAACGCATCATGTAGTTAAGCCTCGTTCACACTGTCAAGGGTGTCCGCCCGGTGCGTCCCGGCATTTTGTAGACGGCAGACCGGGACGAATCGGGGCGGTTTGTGAAGGAATTCGAATGCGTTGATAATTTTTTTGGCAACGCTACGGACCAGACACGGTTTGGGGCAAAACATTGATCATGGTCTGTCCCGGTTATGCTACGGTTTGTTATGGTTTATTTCCGGTGTAGCCCCGGTGTCGCTACGGTGTGTCATGGTAAGCCACGGTTCCGCCCGGAGATTGACGGCAGAGCAAATAAAACAACTGAAGCAACATGCCAAGGCAAAAAAACAACAAAACAATTAAAGTGGGAGTGGAAATGGGTACCGTGGCCACTTTCTGTTAATCGCCGGTTCAACGCGTTTTATTCCGATTTAATGCGGTGCTTGCCGGCGTGGTCCCGGTTTTCAGCCCAGGCGTTGCTACGGTGCGGGGCTGAAGACCGGGACAGTGTGAACGAGGCTAAACTAACAGTAAATTACTTTCGTTAACACAACATTATGCCGCAGTTATTTTTTTAAATTAATATGTAAGATACCTATTTTGTATGAAATGAGATCTTATGTTAACCTGTATTCTTTACCACAATGCAGATAATTTATATTCAACGCCGGTACATGATAGTGACGGTAATATGAATTATATATGTTGTTTCCACATAAACGGTCAACAGTGTAGCCTAGTTAACATGTAAGGGTTTTTGTTGTTGCTGTTTATGTTGTTGTTCATAAGGTAAAGTAACGTGTACGCAAGACCTACGTAAGGTGGTTTTAGTGTTGCGCAACGTATATATTGTATAAAATGCCGAACCCGACACAATTTAATTTACATCTATGATTTATAAATATCAGGCTTGGTGTAAATTGTACTATTTTATGTTTAACAATTCATTATCCATTACAAATTGAACATCCTTTATACGCGTTTTTAAATTCTAAATAGACGATATTTACTTGCAGTGATTCAGTTGATTGTGCTTCACCAAATTTCATTTTAGTCATTCACTGTAGTTTACAAATTCATTTAAAACTTAATTAAATTATTTCTTAACGTTCATTATCATTTGCTTCCCAGCAGCATATACATGGTTTTATATCAAAGTGACCGGCAATATACCAGAAATAAAAATACCTTTTAAATAAGCGACAATTTTGTTATAAAATTTGTAATACCGGTATGTACAATTTGAAAAAAACATGTTAAAGGAAATTATACAATGTTTGTAATACTATTTATGCAAAGTTTGAGCAAATATATGAATGAAATAAAGGCTTTAGAAAACAGTTAACATTACGTAGGAAAATGAATAAAGATAACTTCTGCAAACATTGTTTACTATGTTCATTATCATTATTAATAATTATAAATGATTATTCTAATGGTCTTATTACCATGTCCTTCTAGAGGATTTTGAGAATCCTCTTCTCCTGTTGTGTGTGGCGTGGATTGGACAGCATTTCCCGATAATGTTTTCGGCAGGTCATCACGTTGACTCTGATGTCCTCTCATCTCTTCAGCCTTAAAAATAATAAGTAAAGTTATTTTTATGAATGTTTTATTAACGGCAAAATTAATCGCAAACGTTACAACAAAATGTTAAAATATCTCTTGAAATAATGATGATATTGTTTTATCTATTTTTGGGATATCCTAAATTATGACCCCATGGAGTGCAATATTTTATCAAATGGATATGAACAAATAACACTTTTTCCGTCTGCTAAACATGCATGTTTAAAATAAGCCTGAAAGTCATTAAAGGTAACATGGTTTGTCTCAGGTATTCTGTATTTTGGATAGAAATTTTGCTGATGTGATTAAATTTCAAAAACCGATCGGTGTCTAGCTTTAAATGTCTGGACGGCTTTTGATGGCTTTTAACATAATTTTATTTCCATAGTTATAAAATGTATGTGATATTATCAAACTCATACCTTAGCTCTGGTGTGGGCAATCATCTTTGCAATCCCATCTTGAGTTAAGCAGTTCGTTGCGTCTTTCAATTTAGTAGCTGCGGTTTTTGCCTTGACATCCTCCATGGTGATAGTAGTTAGCAGTGCTTCACCTAGGAATATAATTAAAAGATTTAATTAGAAAATTAGATTTGTATTATACAGTCAAGAGGGTAAATCAGTAGTCATATCACAGCTGAACCAACTTCGTTGAAATTGATTTATAGCGGACCAAAAATATATTGTTTTTTTTTATTACTTAATAATTTACTTTATTTTTATATAAGCTTTCCCTTTCATCAGTTTAATTTTCTAAGTGAAACCTTAACTAGGTAAGCGTAAGGTTAAGACATACGTGTTTTTAAGGACTTTACTTTGTATCGGCCGTATATATACTAGAGCCGAGTAACGGCGAAACGTACGTACAAGCTTTTTAGACAAGCTGACAACATTTGCCAGGGGATAGAGCTGAAAAATTTTGGTCGTCTTTTACCCAGCCTTCTGTTAAAATCTAACATGAGCCGGACCCAAAAAGATCAAAGGATTCCTGTTTAGTTCCCCTCGGTGTTTTCTGTGAGAATTTTCATGCCATTTTGCACATGCCGACAAAAGTAAATCTAAAAAAATGACGTTATTTCCAGACGTTTTCGACGGTTTCCTTCTTAATTTGAGTCTTTTTCCCACTACCAGTTTATTTATAAGATAATTAGCATAGATTTTCACTTTAAATTCCGCTCACTGGCATAAAGTTGAAAACGTAGGACGTCATTTCACAAAATGTGTATTGAATACTAACCACAACGCGGAAGAATACAGACACAAAATTGTAATGGCGGCTCGCAGAAAATGCGAACAGCCTAAGAAAGTTTAGGTCTCTCATAAAAGCTTATCTCTCTAAACATTAAAGCCTTTCAACTGTGTGTATATATGTAAAGGGAAAGCATTGTGTGAAATGATTTTCGATTTTAACACTTTGCGCTTATTAGGAAACAAAACTGAATCACATACTTGTGTGCATCAGAACAAAACTTTAGGCACAGAAATCAGAATGTTTAGAATAAAATGTATTAAATAGTTGCACGTGATCAATGCTGGATTATTAAAATATTTCTCTTAAAGTAAGTACTGGATCTGATATAATGTTTCAAATGGAAATTGTATTAAAAATCGCGTTCTTCGAGCATGCGTCAAAACTGGTGTGTAAACAAAGTTTAAACAACATTTTTAAGTACATTAAGGATTTAAATGACTGTATCTGAGAATAAATGAAGAGTTGTTTGAATGATTTTTGGGATGTATACCCTTATAGTTGTTATGATTTGCCCAATGACTTATATTAAATGCCCATGTGTAATTCATACCTACTGTATGCCCTGCACTGTGGACACGGAATTAAAAAGTCATGGTAAGTGATATTTGTAAATGATTATTTATCTGCAGTAATAGGCTTTAAGCCGCTATTCCACGTCTCCATATCAGTATCCGGATAAAGATGCAATAAAATGAATTACGTTGTGGCTATTGTTGACAATCTTGTCAGCCGTATCAGTATCGGGATAGTCTCATCTGTAAACAGGGTCTGTATAAAATGGCCCTGGGGATAATAAGATATTTACATGAAGATTTTTTCCACTTTTATCAAACTGTTTTTACATCCTTATTTAATGAAAATGATCGATCTACATAATTGAATTATTTTTTGTGTTTAAAAGTTTAATTGGCGAAAAAAATCACTTTATAAAACAAATCCATAGTCTGTATCTAATACACAATGCCCTTGCAATGGGGCACATATATAAGATAAATAAATTTACATATAACCTTATTTTGAATAAAGGTTTATGCATTTTCTTGTAAATAATAACAATAGTATTAAGGCAAAATTAAAAGTTTATGTAAAAAAGGAAGATGCATTTGACGGATACTGAAACATGTAACATTTAAACGTGGCCTTAAGGTGCGGTTACACTATAGGGTATGATAAAATGTATGAATTGCATATGAGAATTTCAGAAAAACAGCATAGAGTATAAAATTATGCCTTATGTTGTAAGTATTTAGTTTTTGGCAGTATATACAGTTTAAGTATGTTAAGTGTGCTTAATTCAAAAGCATTTCAAAAGAAACAACATGTCTTGATAAAAAATAGTTTGATGACTTACATAATTTTTTTAAAAGTGACAAAAACAAGAAGCAATGCAAGCAATCATAAAGATTAGGCCCTTGGCCGTAATTGGCCAGTCAAACAGACTTAAAGCATTGTCTCTTTTTAATAACGTCTAGTTCACACTGACCCTTTGTATACCCTGGTTCATCTCAGAATGTTTTTAATCTCAAACTGTAGATATAAAAAAATGGCGAGGGCAAGCCAAAAAACCAGTGGCGGGTTCGAAATAAAGCATTTGAGGCATACATAAATCATAGTTCCACGGCAATTAGGGGACGGGAGGGGGGGGGGGGGGGTTGGGGGCGCCGGGTGCGCCCCACCTGGATTCGCTAGTGAACATTGTGTTTAAAACATTTCTCATACACTGGGAAAGGTTTCAGATGCAAATGCATAAATAGCGAAATGGGTCCATATCAATCTGTCTTTCTACAAGACAGATTTATTTACACTGCATGTAGATCACAGATCTTAATATTATCTAGCATTATAACTGCACATAAACTACGGTAATAACTAAGTGCTGCATCCCACACTAGCGGATACATTTATAATAACCTTCAAATAAAAATATGTCCACAATTAAAAATCTGGGGATGTTGCAGGAAACAGGCATATTGTTTTAGGCAGGATTAAAATAATATTCATAATATAAAAATAAGCGATTAATAAATTAAAAGTGTTAATTATGTTATGTCATATATTAACAGTAAAAACAGTAAATTATTTTTTATCAGTGTTGTTAAGGTTATGTGATATATTGACGGTAAAAACAGTAAAGCGCGTACGGCCGGTAAGAGGCAGTGCCTTAGTACATATTAAACCTACGTAAAAATATGACCCACAGTCTGGCAAATGTTGACCGTATGGGCATTAATCAACGTTTGAATATTTAAGAGTATTTAAAATTAAATGTACAAACAGGTATGTCTTGTGATTTCAAACAAAAAGTTTGAAAATTGCATTTAAGACCCAATATTTTGGTCCTGTTACAATGTTTGTTGAAACCAGCCAAATTCATTTACAAAATGTTGATGCATACCAGCCAACTCGATCCAAAAATGTTTCCACATAGAATATGAAGTCAACATCTCAGATCCTGGACACATAAGATCACAGAGTGCCAGAAAATCGTCACGCAAAATGCACTGCAGGTCGTCCAGTTTGCTGATGTTCCATTTTGCGTTTTTGAGTTTTTCTGCATCATCGGCGAGTTTTTCTGCATCATCAGCATCTGATAAATATGTAATATCAAACATATGTCGGAGAATACGACATATGTAATGAACAACCCTTTATACAAACATTTATCACTCATTTAAGTATATTATACTGTTTGGACAAAATATATGAAAGACAATGGCGTTGTGTTGCTGTTTTTGTTCACAATATGACATTGAAAAAATGCTATAGTGAGATACTAATGTATGTGGCAAGTATGTGATATAGGTTTATAATTTTTAGAGGTAAAATGCCATGACATTAAGGGGCGCTTTTAAAAATGAGCAAATACTGTCTCACAAAACTGCACACTCCAAAATTTCTTTTTATTCTAGAAATACTGTTGAAAACTTTAGGCATTTTGGTCATGTCACCGTAGTCAGTTATTGTAATTGTCACCGTAGTCAATTATTGTAATTGCAACATTTTTACAGACTTTACATAGGGTTCTTTTCCGGCACAAAATGCGATTGGAAAAGTATATAAAAACTATCCTACATGTACTTGGTTGCGATATTTCAGACGATGGTAACACAACTTATCTAAGGACAAACAATGATAAAAGAAAGATGACATTACATTACAACTATTCAATCAAAATCAAAATTTCACAAACAAATGAACCTCAATAACACAAAATTGTGAATCATTGTATCCTTAAAAGAGCATGTGGTTATGTATGGTTAAATCTGTTTTATGGGCAAATATATCTTATGTAACACCGTGAAAGGTCAATTGAACTACTAGGAAAGCGATACGTATACAAATCAATCCTTAGAAAGAAACCTTTCTCGAGTTCTTCAAAGTCCGCGATCATCTCAATAGCTAGATCATGGAGATCGTACAGGTATTCCTCGCAACTGTCCAGTCGAGAGTTTATTTGCTCAAATACAGCCACTGTAACAAAACATCAAACAGACATTTTATTGACCCATGTGTCGTTCGTGAAGTAAACAAAAATAAGACTGTATGGATTTAAGTTATTGAAATTTTAAATATGTTTTAGTTTATGCACAAAATATTAGCATCTAACAAATTAAAATGGCATGGTTGGAAATATATTTTAGTTTTTTTTTCAACGGACAAGGGTCGGATAGGGGTGAAATTGGCCTATACTTTTAAGGATTTTCAATTTTTTACAGAAGTTGAGTATTGTTTATTTATTTTATATAGTTGTTCTTAATGTTACACAAAATAAACAAAACGCGTCAGTTCTGCGTTCTGTTTATGATATATTCGGTGTTAAAATGCACCGGAATCGCTGGAATCGCTGTTTTTCGACGAACACAGCTGTTTCGAATTATAAAATAATATACTCCGCAAATGCATACCACCATAAAATTTAAAATATATACTTAATTCAACGTGTTTTACATACTTCGTAAATTTCAAAGCGGTAGAGGTCTGCAGAGTATGAATAAAAGAGAAAAACAACTGTTTAAAATTGGATGCATACCATAAACTCTAAAGTCATCAATAATTACCGAAACAAAAATGAGCATTGGCACAATGGGAAAGCACATATTATGTCAGTCAAAGATTTCAGAACATCAAGCTTTATGAAATTAAAGGACTACGTTTCCATTGAAGATTAAACCATAAAGAAAGTAATAAATCAAATGAATTTATTTAGTCCCAATATGAATTCGGTATTCATACCAACGCCGACTCTTGTTTCCAGGAAGTCTAATGTCAGTCGCGTCTTTAGTAACATTTTAGTCGCTTATTTTCGGTTGATTTTAATTGATCCTGGTGAGCAAAATATATCTAGTCATGGTTTGAAGGTAGAAAATATTTTGTCATTGTTTGTGATTGTATAATTATTATGAAATGATGATAATATTCCGCTAAAATAAAATGAACACCAATCACTACTCAGAACCCTATAGTAGTCCGTTCGATCAGTAGGGGAAAGTCGGAAAAATACGGACAAATTCGTGTTGAGTGATTTACAAAGGCAATGATGCGGCGCGCGCATGCGCTGACACCAACATTTTCGGTGTATTGCGATAAGAATATGGGGGCCGTTTCACTAACATTCTTAAGTCTACTTAGGGAAGGATTTACGCCAATTTTTAGCGCAACTTTAAGTTGTGGGAGAAAGAGCGTTTCACCATAAGAAAACTGGCGTAAATTTTCTCATAAGTTTAGGCAAGCGCAGACCATCCATAACTTTTCACATAGCGTAAATACGGCTGTCGCATTAGTAGTTTTTGAGAACGAACGCAATAGACATCAAAGCGTTTTCCAATTATTTCCGATTTTTTTTAATATGGCACGGGAAAAAT
>Ga0224511_10001353_pt1 | contig 14588 bp, 9 predicted proteins | sample SF_May12_sed_USG_2_FD_169988 | JGI IMG/M metagenome (GOLD analysis project Ga0224511, IMG submission 169988) | Sediment microbial communities from San Francisco Bay, California, United States - SF_May12_sed_USGS_8_1 | ecosystem: Environmental > Aquatic > Marine > Sediment | place: USA...
ATTATTATTATTATTATTATTATTATTATTATTATTATTATTATTATTATTATTATTATTATTATTATAATTATTATTATTATTATTATTATTATTATTTTACAGCAGACACGTGTTTCCTGCCAACTCATACACCTATCACACAAAGTTATGACACCTTAAACATTGTCATGATAAAAGTGTTTCTTCAAATATCTGACCAGATTGTTGAGAGAATAACTTCCAAGTTTCTTATGTTACTGAAATAAATGACACAAGACATGTTTTTAAGTATGGAATTATATTTTAAACAATGACATTGCATAACAATGTGTTAAATTTTCGATCGATTTAATTGTGTAAACAAAACGGTTTATAACCTTGTTATTGTTCAGAATCAATATATATAATTTCATACAATATACATAATGTATTGCCAATAGTGACCAAATGATCCTGGTAAGTATTATTTCCATACAAAATGGACAAGTCGTACCACATATATACTACGAACAATTTATTATTGAAGAAATGTAAAACATGCACGATTATTAAATTATTAAATCCTTTTGCCAACAATGCAGGCTCGTGTTGGCAATAAATTAATACAGAGTTTATTTGCAGCATTTCTTGCCACAGTTATGGAAACTCTATCCGGAAGTCTTATCACATATGTGGTATATATTTTTTTAAGCACAATATGGATATAAATTTATATACATTTCAGGATCGTTTCTTATCATATAATGTACGTATTTTCACTGCTCCTTCATTATTCTTTCCGTTATGAAAGTGATACCTTAAACATAATCACGAGAAATGTTGTAAAACGGTTTTGAGGATGGTAAATAATAAATCGTCCGTAGTATATACTTGCTTATATTTACAGAACTTACTTGTAACTCTAGCCTATGCCAAAACTATTTTATGTATGGACGTTCCTAACTATTAAATCCTTTCGCTAACATTGGAGCCTGGATTTGGCAATCACTTAATAATGAGTTTATTTGCAGCATGTACTGCCACATTTAAGGAATCTGTAGCAGGAAGTATCATTTTAGAGTCGTACCAGATTCTGAGATTCATAGAAAGAGAATGACGCAATTGTGTAGGCAGTGGACAAGTACAGTGATAGACGATTCAGCTTCTTTGTGTGATAGGGTCAAATTGATCATTCAGATAATGTATTTATTTACTGGAAGAAATGTACTTTTTATACGCAGAATAATGCAACTATGCCTGTAGATTTTATTAAATTTACCGATAATTTGCCATTTACACATGCAGTCTGTGTGGCACCGTGGCACAGTACGCTTTGTTGCGATACTTGCTTCAGTGCCTGGGTTGGCAAAAATATGTTTTATTATTATTTACCTTTCTTGCAAATTTATCTCGTAATTTCTGTTAAAATACTTTTCAAAACATTTCCAAACATAGATATGTCTTACTCAAGTCTCGCACGCAGCAAAATATATATAGAAACATAGAGTTTTTGAAGCTACGAACCATGACATTATTTAATAATATTTTATAAGACCAGTGCGATATAAAACATGGTTTTGATGATTTACATGTATATTATCGTATTTGCTAGGTCATTCGCATAACATCAGGCTGATTATTATTTCCCAACAATTACACTGAATAATTCCATTTAACTTAACGATGATACATTAGCCTTGCAGACATGCATAACATTGTCATTAAATGCCATCGCTTACTATATCTAAACAGAAATGATCAACGCTTCTGATATAACAACACTATCAATTGAATGTATCAAACTGGCGTAAGGCAAAAACATAAAATCGAGTCCGCAATTAATAATTGAGCAGTGTCCCAATGAAGTTGACGTAATAAATCTATTAGTAACCAATAAATTAAAATTAAGGTCTACACATTTTAATAGATATACATTTTTGTATTTCTGAAAGTCATTTCAATTTAATCACTTAATTAATCAAGCAAAACCGACGTCAGTTCAAACCAATACAGTGAGTTTAGTTTGGCAGACGACATCAATACAGTAAAGTTATTTTTGAAGGCATGTAAATGATAAAATACAATGTATAGACAGTATGAAAACATTTATACAATAAGTGTTTTTGTCCCTAGACAGTCTTAAAATGAACAGACCAAGATAAAATACTTAACTCTATAGCATATTTTAAATATCATTATTATGTAATCTTACATCAGAACGCTAGAAGGGTTATGTCTTAATGCAAACATGCACATTTGTTTGTTTTGGTTTAACATATGTCGTTTCCTATTGCACATTGCCTATTTGTTTGGTTTGGTTAGTTGTCATAATTCACCTACACACAGATGGGGTGTTTAATCACTGTGAAATTAATCTGAGAAAAGGAAAAATCTTAAAGCTTATGTTCGTAACGTGTTGTTCTGCGAGTTGTTTGTTAGAGTGTGTATATCTTTATACGGGCCATATTGTAATGGCGCCCTTAAATTTGAACCTGTCTACATTGTCTGCATATTTTCTTTAAACATCTCTTTAGTTAACATATGTCGAGAAATATTAGTTTAGTTAAATTTATTCTAGGTCTTCTTCAGTGTTCTTATAATATAAGGACATGTTTGCGTTTGTTTTCATATTCATTAACATATGCATTTCCGAAAAGAAAACATTTTGTTTTAATATTCTAAAGTTTTCAGCCCAATACAAGCATAATCATGGAAAATCGAAAACCATCTTAACAAAGTGAATCAAAAATAGCTTTCAGTGGATGTGCCTTTTTACAATAACGATTCCACATATGAAGGACATATAAAGCATTCTGTGTAAATACCACGTCATCTGATGGTTGTTTTAGTCTATCCAGACAGTTTACTTACGATATGATCATTATTCAATGCAACCTTATACGCTGCAGTGTCTTTTGAGGGATGCTTTTAGCAACATTTGACATGTCTGAGATCATCGTTAATTGGTGACACTATAACCATTCCTTGCACCATTGGCGCTTAGAGAATACTAGGGTTGTTTGATACCCCTCTCCACTCATCTTGAGTGTTTTGCTAACAAATGTTATTGTGTGTTACATTTTATGTGCATGCTTTAAAATGTTACGCCATCGCCATCGCAATACCATTTGATTTATGTATTCAAAGTATTTGAAATTGTAGCTCTTTTTTATTATTCCAATAAGAAACGAATTATGTTTTTTGTAAAGAAAAGTCATCCTGGAAACCCGTAAAATAATTAAATAAGTTATGCATGTATAATGCTTACAATCTTTGGTGGGATTACTTCCTTCTATTCAGTTAGGAGCCTACGAAAGTCTACCTTGATTCAATCTCACACGAAAGAATACGCCCAAGTACTATTACATTCATGATCACCCAAGCCGGTTTTGCTTCCTTAGGGCATTCCCTTTTTCTTAAATTAATTCATTACGTTACACGATTTATTTTTTGTTTATGGAAAGAAACCTCGAGATATCCAGGTATGTGTCAGAATAGTTGATTGCATGTTTTTAAACACTATGAGATATCCATATATATGTCAAAAGAGTTAATTGCATCGTTTATAAACACTACGTGCGCATTGTGTAATGGAGGTCTTCGTAAAGTCGGTGAGTGTTAGGATAACCTCTATACCAATAATAAGTAGTGCATGTGGGACACAGAATCAATATGTTTGTGTCTATAATTAAAATGTCTTGCTTGCTACATCCAAACAAATGATTAAGGTAGTTGTCATTGTATGTTCTTGCCTATAGTTATACATGGCATTGACATAAAACGTCATTCAACTGCAACACCCGTGAGCGATTGATAAAAATTCAGCACAGTATGACTACTGTGCAATCCTACTATCTTTCGAAGGGGCTTCGACTACTAGTATTTCGAAACGACCTTAGGCACTTTGAAAGTATGTAATAACTCTATAAATTAAGCTAAAATTATTATGTTTTGAAAGTTTAATATGGATTTTAATGTAAATTATAACTATGTTTATTCTTCGAAGATTGAAGCATGCACTTACTATAATAAATAATAGAATACACATGTTTGTGCAGAGCCGGGAGTGAACAAGCGCCCTCGACAAAAGGAGACAAGTACTGATCCACGGCAACATGACACCACAATGAATGGTAGTGAAAATAAGGCTTATCTATATTACTTACTTTAACGAATATTATATAGACAAAATACTACATGTTGCACAAAATATAAATACCAAAAAGATATCAAGTTTGGCAATAACAAAATCTAAGACATGTGTAAACGACAGAAACTATAATTTTTAAAATTGATAAGGAATCTTTGATTTTGTTGATGCTGCCATTAAAATTTATAGTAATGAACACGCTCCACAGTTTTCTTGATCCAACGATTTATTTGTTGTGCCGCAAGGTTTGCGAATATAAAAGTAACACGGGAATAAAAAATCTAAGCGAGAGAAAATTCATTTGTATATACATGATATTGATACAAATAACACAAAACCGTAATCAATACAATGCATTGTTAATCAAGGTCTTTTCTGATATAGAACTTTACTACTTATTTGAAAGACGTAATTAAGAAAGCTGATTGCGCCATACCTTGGCTTATTGCACCCCCTTTTTGTGCAATAGTTTTCTGTTCCTTGACTTTGTTTGCGCGGTCAAAATAATTATCATAATATAAAATGAAGAGATGTTCAAAGAAAGACTGTTGCACAATGTATATGTTTATGTTGAAGGCCACCATGGCACCGGGGCACAACTGTACAAAAACAAACACGAAACACGCCAAACAATCATACGTAGCCGACATTAAGAACAAAATGTTTTTAACTTTTTGTTTTGTTGTTTTTATTTTTATTGATTGTTTTTATTAATTAAAATGAGTTCACCAACAAATGTTGAGTAACCGCTTTGGTACGGTCAATGGATTTTATTTAGTGTTTAAACCAGTTTTCCACTATAGCAATTATTTATTACATGTCTAGACAGATACGTATATAACACATATAGGATAAAATGTATATTGGAAAAAAAGATTTCCAATATGCATTAAGTAATTAAAGGAGCTAGAGCACAGAAAATTAGGTTGAAAAGTAATTATCTTAAAATATGATTTAGGTAAGAGTCCTAGCAAAGAAATGTGATGAAATATGGCTGACACTAAAAAATTTCTTGACTGCATATTTAAAAAGATGAAAATCGCATGTAATATGAGGTAAACCCTTTTTGTGTCCGTGGACAAGAAAATGATTTTCCCTCATAACGAATGGTGTATTGGAAATGGAAATGTCCTGGTTTGTGCACATTTTTCTTCAAAACAAGCACATGGTACCTATTGTTTATGCTCTGTTACGCAGTTATTTAGACTTTTGGGGATAGTTTAGATTTGTTCGCATGTTAATGCCCTAACCGTGCTCTGGTGGCTTTAAAAGCTCATTTGCTCTTTTGGAGTCTTAATTATATCGTATTTTAAATAAAGGATGCTATCGTCAGGTCGTTCGCTTTACATCATCTTTACAACAAGCCCAATGATCTTCAATGCTTGAACTAATTTAACAGGCTTATTTTTTTGACGTTGAAGACACGCATAATAGTGTCATTAAAATGTCATCACCGAATAAATCATTAAAATGATGCATTTTCAGATTTCCGATAAGTTACATATGACTACAAAAAGTTCAACCTGGCGTACTTAATTAATATATTATAATAATAATATATTATTATTATGTTAAATAGACTTTAGTTTCAAGCAAAATTGATGATTATCCCATAAATAAACTACCAGTGTCGTACTTTAGATTATACAGACAACAAAATACGTTTTAAGTTCTTTTGAATAAATATTTAAATACAGTCTATATAATGAGTGACAAGCTATTTATTTACATTTCCCCCAGTCAATATTACAATGCTAAAGACAACACATATTATGAATTGTGCCATACAAAACAGTGTATTTTAAATAATCGGAAGACGAGACGTTAAATTACTTAATGTTATGCAAAATATTGCAAAACGCCTGCAACTTTAAATAATTCTTAGAATATTATGAAAAGTACTTTACATTAAATCTCTAGATCGTCTATACCCTGCAGTAAATTGCACAATCTATTTTAGCCGAGAGACATATCATTTTCGTGAGATTTAGGTTTGGTTAGTCTGCTTCAATGACGTATGTAACATTTCCCTATTTAAGGTATTTATGTTCCCCAAATAAAACATAAACTATCTTTCAGACATATTAGTTATACAGATTAGCGTTTCTTTTCTACTGCGCTTACACTTTTTATGTGACTGTATGACTGAACCTTATGAATTCTTAGATAAAAAGTAGTGTAATAAAGTCTCAAACTCTGACCTTCAAAGCCCTTTGTTGTTCTTTTGTTGTTGTTTTTTGTGTTTTTTGTTTGTTTGTTTGTTTGATTGTTTGTTTTGGCGTTATTTGTCTCGGCAGTCAGTCAATAAATGTTTATTGACAACATTTAAAAACACTTGTTCATTAATTTTTGTTTATATTGATAACTCAAAAATTTAAATATAACATACATTGTGAAGACACCATCGCCTGCTTTGACTTTTTAGTGGTGTTCCATTTGGGAGGAAATGGGAAACAACGATGATTATGCTCACTCATTACACATACAACTAAAAATTCAATCCCCCTTTAAGGAACTCACCGGGACCATGTGTTATTTATAAGTGAACATCGAACATAACAAAGAAATAAATAAAGATGAAGATTGGGGGATGAAAATATGTTCCTTATAACCGGACGTTCCTTATAAGCGAGTTCTTTATAAGCGGACTTGACTGTATATTTATACACGTAACTATCATCATTTCATTGCAGTAGTTTGTGATTCCTTATAAATCAATCAACGTTGTGGTGTTTTTTCAACCTTTTTTATTGGCTTTAAAGAAAAGTATAAGATGAAGACACTTGTTTTAAAACAACATACAAAATTCAATTTCACTTTGTCACACAAAACGTTCGTTACGATGTTGCATTGTTGTTTGTTTCTTGTTCTTTGATTTATTAAGAAAATTGCACTGTTTTACTGACTGTGCTTACAGAATTTGTAATGGTCTAGATTTAACCACGGATTTGATTTTCATTTATATTTAGACTTGTTATCATTAATATATGTTAATGCACAGTGCATAAAAGATTATTTAAATCTTTCAATTGTGTTTCTGAATATTATTCAAATTTACATATAAGTTAAACGTTGTCTGTGTTATTTCGCTGTAAAATCGAAATTGGAGAAAGAGTTGCAGTAAGAATTATATATAAAAAAGCTCTGGTATCATTTAAGACATACTATGGCCAGTTGGTGTTATATCTCGTTGAAGTTTGAAATAAAACACGAACTATTAAGTTCTTTATTTTCATAAACGTATTTAAAGAAATCGATGTATGCAAAAGATGTTTGACATTGTCAAATGTATTATAATAACGGTAATGTTATAGTTACAATTATCATGATTACAATTATAAAACTTATGATAATTGTTGTTGCTTTAAACAAAATATAACTTAATTTACGGAACATTTCTTTAAGGAATTGATTCTTGCAGTTTCAACCAACGAAAACTGCCGATGGGGATTCAACCTCCCAAAGTAGAAATCCAGAAAACGTTGAGAAATTACCCGGATAAACAGCGCGACTATTTGGGTGAGCAGTATGCACCCACACATGGTGTCCATGTTTGCACAGGCTGACCAGCGCATTAAATCCTTGGTCATAGCCGTGGTCTGACTCGCCAGCAGCATAAATTCTAGCGCTCTCAGCTCCTTCAAGAACAATTGCAGTTTCAATCACGTCACGGCTTTCCGCCATAAATGCCGACTGAAACACGTAAATACCGTCTACGGGACAAATAAACGTGTGCATTACTGGATCAAACGCATTTCCGGCATTCAATAATACGCCATCAAAGGGAACGATTTGATGAAATCCAAGACCCCGGACGTGGTCAGTAAGATACGCGTGGAAGGCGATTTGTGACTGTCCGGAGTTGACATCTGGTATTGCTCTTTTGATTCTCTGCGCACCTGAAGTAAAACATATTGTTTTTATATTAGCTTTGTGATATATATTAGGATACTTATTGTGTTCGTAAAATGTTCTGGAAATAAATAATTATGGTGGGGCAAATTATGATACAATTCTGAATGTTTTGGTGCGCAATATGCCGTTTAACATGTGTTTAGTTATGGTGATTGTACGAAGTGAATGTTTACGAACAAATAATTATATTTATGTTAAGTAAACGCATAGGGAAAGCAAAACAGACTACCTAGATGCCTGAATATGTAAGTTTGATCAGACCTGTAATTTTATACGTAAATTAGCATAATATGTTAATACACAATATGTGTAAGAAGTAACTTTTTAGATAATGTATTGTTTTGTCATTACAAATAACACAACCACAGAAGCGAGACATAGTAAAAGCTTTAAGCTTCCTTCACAATTCTAAGTAATAGTTTTGTATATTACATGTTCACCTATGTTACTGTCAAATCCTGTTATCATTTGTTTTATGAACTGTGTAACATGTATTATTATTTCAATGTATATTTTGTTTAATAAATATTGGTTAAACTAACACAACCGCATCTTTGGGATAACAACATCATTGTTGACCATAGTTAACAAATATTTATTTAGTTAACATAACATTGTTTATCTCAATAATATAAGCTTCCCCCCATTTCAAAACACATCGCAAAAAGAACGATACACAAACTAAGACGGTTTGTAATTGAAATCGAGTAACACTGGAACTTGATCTTAAAAACGATTGTGATAATAATATACACACGACTTCAACATTCAATACTGACTAAAAATAAATGAATTTAAAAAATGAAATTAAACAATGGATGCACAAAAAAACTCACCTTAATGGGCAAAGTAACACTAAAAACCTTTGCTATACCAAGACTAATTTATCCATTCACAGTCTTTGGAAACCCAAATATTAGGATTTTTAACAATCTAACTACTGAAATATTTAAATTCATTTGGGATAATAAACCAGACAAAATAAAAAGAGATATTCTATATCAAAATTATGAATAAGATGGACTTAAACTAACAAAAATATAGAATCTAATAAAACAGTCAAAGCAGGTTGGGCAAAAAGGTACTTGAATCAAAATAATAAAAACTCTTGGAAAAATTCTTTGATTTAAAAATTAAAATTATGGTGGTAGTCTTATCTTTGACTGTGATACAAATCATCATCTAGTAAGCAAAATAGCTGACAAAATATTTCCCTCTACAATGTGTTGGCAGCGTGGTTTAATTTTAGAAGGTCATATACAATAAAACACTTTTCTACGGCAAAAGCAATTCTATGGAATGACAAAATCAGATAAAACATTCTTCTTTGAAAGCTGGTATGAAACAGGAATTACATTTTTAGAAAATATATTTGATTATAGAAAAAAAACAAATTTTACACATTCAATGATTAATACGTCACTACGATATCTAAACACAAGACTTCATGAAATATAATCAGCTAGTCTCTTCAATACAATCTAACATAAAACGTCTAATATATACAGAAGGAATTAACGCTCCAAGAGTCACACCGTTCACAGAAATAATTTTAAAATCAAAGAAACCAAACAATTTATTTCACAGTTACCAGGGAAACGGTAAAATAATACCAGTGTCAGAAACCAACTGGGAAAACAGATTAATATTGACTCAACATCCATCAATTGGGAAATCACTTACAAAACATAATTTCATCATCAACAATAGACACTACATTAAGAAGTTTTCAATATAAAATCGTGATGAGAATAATACCAACCAACAAAATGTTATTCAAATTTCAATACGTATCATCAAGCCGTTGTACTTTCTATAACGCTTGTATTGAAAGCATTGAACATTTGTTTTGGGAATGTCCTTATAGTCAAGATTTATTGGTAAGATTAAGCACATTACTGAGAGATAACTCATTTAAGGTTACAATCTCAAAAACTGAAGCACTTCTCGGTATATCTAACAGTCGACCCTCAACAAATCTATGCAACTCCCTTTTTATCATGATAAAATTCTATATTTTTTAAAAGAAGCTTGAAGAATCTACACCAGTGTTCAATGAATTTAAAGCATTCCTCAAATACAGAATAAAAACTGAAGAATACTTACCTCTCATTAATAACAAATATGAAATGCATTGTTCTAAATGGCACCATTTTCTAGTTTAAATAAAGTATATAATATTGCAAATACCATAACCAAAACCTTTTTGGTTCTCTTCCTTTATAAGTGATTAAATACAAAACAATTTCTAGAAAAGAACCCCCTAACATAAGATGTTAAAACATTGTAATAAATATATCCATTTTCCGGTATTTTTTCAGTTTTATACATATTTTTGTGAACTTTGATGGAAAGCAAAAACCTTTTCTCACCAAGACGACATTTTGTAATTGTTTTTAGTAAAGGCAATTTTTCTTTATAAGAAAAAAGTATTTTGTTTAAAAAAATATCTAATAAACATATGTATAATATCATGTGTAATGTATTGGAAATTTGGTTGTAAATCTGTGTTCATATAAACAAAATGTTGAGAAAAAAATAAATGAAATTTTTTTTACATGGTTCATATAATAACAATACTAACGACTTTCGTTTTCCAGTTGCTCTACTCTAAGCGTGGTTTCTTTCAGTGCCTTCTTTAACTCCACAACTTCTGATTTCAAATCGACGTCTTCTGTCTGGGTCAATGCAACACACGTCCAAACAATAAACACAATTAGCACATGTCGTATCATAATGATAATCAAAATCCTTGCCGGTTTGTTTTATCCTGCTTAAATCTTACGAATTCTGGTCCTTAAACGACATTTAAGGTTATTCACAAATACGTGATTTTAACCAGGCTTATTTAACCCTGTTTGAGCATACGTGAACATAAGATGCCGTACTGCATATCTATCCTGGTATTCGTCCTTCATAATTGAACAGTGTACTTTATAAATATGTTTTAGAAGACACGGGTAAGTAAATAATGGTTCATTGATAGCAATTTTGATTTATAACCCAGAACGAAGACATTCCTTATCATTACGTGTGTAGTTTAACACTTTATTCAATTTTCAAAAAGCTTTTTGGTCATCTTTAAAATATTTAAGAGAGACTAGAAAAGAGTGGGTTGTATATTAGTGATTTCCTTTCCAAATTTGACCCGACATTGGAGTATATAGATTTTTTACTGTTGATTTTGTTAGAGGACATATAACTGTAAAATTTTCTGAATGATGCCTGCTTGGCATCATTTACCGATTTGAGAAATTCAAGATAGTCGCAAAGATGGCTGCCAAAATGAGGTTGATTTTGAAAATGATATGCACTTATGTAGTATGTGTTTTGTATTAAAGTACGAGTATGTTTATTGCATTTTGTATTAAGATAAGTAGAAATTATACAATAAATATAATAAATAAAGAAGACGAAGTAGATACATGTTTGTGCAGAGCCGGAATTTCACCCGCACCCTCGACAAAACGAGCCAAACACTGATCCATTGCGCCACGACATCACGATGAACGGTAGTGGTAATTAAGCTTATCCACATGTACATGTAGATTACTTGTGAAATGGCATTTTAACGCGGGTCGTTAATAATACGTCTTTAAAGAGTAATGCACAATTTCATTCCTGTGCGTACACAAAGTACAATTCTTTCAGTATAAAGAACGTTTCTCCTTCAAATTGACATGTTTGTAAGCAGCAGCTTTAACAATATGACCTTTGTCCTACCATGCACACTTACCACGCTTTGTTGTGTTATATTTGCAATATAAGAAAATGAGAGAACATTATTGAATGTCGTTGTCGAAATTCCATAGGATAATTTAATAAAGTGATTTATTATTTTGATGCCATTTTAAATAATTAGTGTAAGTCTATTTAATGTTTAATTTAGTTTTAAGGCCAGTTATGCATAAGCGTAATGGATATTTACTAATAATATTTAAACAGGAGTAAATTATTTATTTTTGTGATAATAATAACTAAATTATAAAGTATTAAAGGAGCTAGAGCACATAAGATTCGGTTGAAAAGTACTTGTCTTAAAATAAGATTTAGGTAAGAGTCTTAGCAAAGAAATGTGATGTAAAATGGCTGACACTACAAAAAGTTTGACTACACATTTTAAAGGATGAAAAATGCATGTTATATGAGGTAAATCCTTTTTGTGTCCGTGGACAAGAAAATAATTTCCCCTCATAATGAATGGTATAATGGAAATGTCCTGGTTTGTGCACATGTTTCCTCAAAACTAGCACATGGTAATTATTGTTTATGCCCTACTACGCAGTTATTTAGACTTTTAGGGGTAGTTTAGATTTTTCCCCATGTTAATGCCGAAACCGTGCTCTGGTGACTTTAACTCATTTGTATATACCTGATATTATCATAAATAACAAAGTTAATAAAACCGTAGTCAAAACAATTCAATGTTAATCTATGTCTATTCTGGGATATAAACTTTGCCTGCAACCATACATATCAAAGCGTACCAGGGCTTCCCTCATGATAAAGACAACAATTTTCGCCTTGATCATATCTTGGCTTATTGCAGCCCTGTTTGTAGAATAGTTACCTCCTTCTGTCGTGTCAGCGAGGTCAAAATATCATAAGGCATTTAATTATCACATGTCTAGACAGATATAACACATATACGTTGACATTTATTTTGGGAAAAAAATATAAAAAAGATTTATGAATATGCATTCTATATTTTAAAGCTATATTCAGTTACAATTGTGGATCACATTTATGATTTATGATTTATTTTAAAATAAATTATTTGTCAAACATAACAGTCGCATATGGCTTAATTAATGATATGTTAACAAGGGATAAGATCGTAAGGACGTTCGCTTTACATCAGACAAAACATTTTTTTACAACAGACCCAATGCTCTATATTGATTGAATTGTTTTAACTGGATTATGTTGTTTTGACGTTGAAGATATGCATTATAGTGTCATTAAAATGCCATCACAAAACAGATCATTAGATTGATACATTCTAAGAATTCTCAACTCAAAAGTGCAAAAATGTCAGGTTATTACTGCTCTGTTGGTAATGGCAAACAGTCTTCTTGAAATTACAACATAACAGAATTAAATTATTATAGTCTATGATTTAAATATATACATATTGTTTAAATCATATATTGTTTGTTTTTATGTTAAATACACTTAATTATTCAACCAGAATGGATGTTTATTCCACAAATAAACTACGAGAGTCTGTCTTCAAATTATGTAAACAACATCTATATGTGTTAAGTTCTTTTGAATACATAGTTTATAACAGTCTAATAATAAGTGAAAAGCTGTGCATATCTATTCCCCAGTCAATTTTAAAATGCTAAAAACAGCACATTTCATAAATGTTTCCTTTACAATGAAGTGTAATGGAATAAACAAAAGACGTTAATTTACTTAATGTTGTGCAAAATATTATAGTGCACCTACAACTTTAAATGTTATTGAGAATATTACAAAACGTACTTTACATTAAATCTCTAGATCTTCTCAACCCTGCAGCAAATTGCACATCTATTTTGGATTTACATTAGCCGAGAGACATATCAGTTTCGTGAGTTTTAGGTTTGATAAGTCTGCTTCAATGACGTGTGAAACATTTCCTTATTAAGACATTAACGTTTCCCAGAAATAAAACATACACTATTTTTCAGACAAATTAGTTATATACAGATTAGTGTTTCTTTTCTATGCGCTTACAGTTTCTAGAGCACGAGCGTATGTTGTTTTATGTAAATAACCACCTTGTGATTTCTTGTATAAAAAGAACGTGCATGAAAGTATCAAACGTTCTCTCTGAAAGCCCTTGGTAAGCAAATGTTTGTTTGTTTGTTCGTTTGTTTGTTCGTTCGTTCGTTCGTTCGTTCGTTCGTTCGTTCGTTCGTTCGTTCGTTCGTTCGTTCGTTTGTTTGTTTGTCGGCAGTCAGTCAACAAATGTTTATTGACAACAGTTCAATACACCTGTTCATTAATTTATATTTGTAATAATCACTCAAAACATTTACATCATTTACATTGTGGAGGGCCTTCATCGTCTTCGTGTGGTTCAATTTAGTGATAAATGGGTAACAACAACGATCAACAATGCTCACACATAACACATACATGCACTACATGTATTTATATGTATCTGAGTCTGACACTGTGGGTCCTATCGACTATTTAAGCAATATTGAGAATTTGGTATCGTTGAAAAGGGCTCTGTTTGAAGATTGCACATTTAAATATAGAAATAAATATTCCAATTGTTTATGTCTGTATAACCGCTTTGACATACATTTCTTAAGGATCATGAATGGTGTTTATGTCAAACATAAGGACGATACATTTTGTCCATTAATTGTTGGATAATTTAAAAAGATAAGTTTGCAGAGATATGATAGCTTTTTATTTTATGCTTATCAATGGAACACAGAGTTTTATTAATGAAATAGAAATCTATATTCCCACCGCCAGAACAGTGGGATATAGAATTATATTTTCCACTGTCATCGAAAATATAAGGACTACTTTTTTCTAAAAATAGAACTGACTCTAT
>Ga0224511_10001354_pt1 | contig 14587 bp, 11 predicted proteins | sample SF_May12_sed_USG_2_FD_169988 | JGI IMG/M metagenome (GOLD analysis project Ga0224511, IMG submission 169988) | Sediment microbial communities from San Francisco Bay, California, United States - SF_May12_sed_USGS_8_1 | ecosystem: Environmental > Aquatic > Marine > Sediment | place: USA...
TCGAGGCGTACCAATGCAAACTGGGCCTTTCCCTGGGGTGGAGGTAGCTTTTAATGGTGTTGTGTCTGCAGTTCCAGCACCTGCGGCTGTTTGGTTGTTTGGTTCAGGCTTGCTAGGTTTGCTTGGTGTTGCGCGTCATCGTAAAGCGGCTTAAATTTAGTTTAAAAAGTAATATTTTTTACTGAAATAAATGTTTATATAAAAGGAGGTTGATACAATGAAAAAATCGATACTTGCAGGTGCGCTTGCATTAACGTTTGGCGTTAATAGTAATTCTGCTTCTGCTTTAACAATAGATATGACTTCTATGGTATTTGGTTCAACCAGTGCCGTATCCGGCACTATTGATTCGACCTCTATGGGCGATACCTTTAGTGGTGTATTCTTCATGGCAGCGTGGCAGGCTACTACAGTGCGTTTCTTTGATACCTTTGGAGCTAACACATGGGCTGGTACTTCTGATCAGGGTGATTTCTCTTATAACTTCACTTTAGCTGCAACTGAAGTTGCTTTTGCTACTGACTCTGTCTGGTCAACAGATGCCACAATCCCTTTGTTGGCTATTATGGATTGTGGTGACCAATCTAACGGCACAGCATGTATAGGTCGAGGCGTACCAATGCAAACTGGGCCTTTCCCTGGGGTGGAGGTAGCTTTTAATGGTGTTGTGTCTGCAGTTCCAGTACCTGCGGCTGTTTGGTTGTTTGGTTCAGGCTTGCTAGGTTTGCTTGGTGTTGCGCGTCGTCGTAAAGCGGTTTAATTTGCTAGTGAATAAATTATGTTATTGAAAATGGATGCTCTAGAGAGCTAATTTTTTTGGAGAATAAATATGAAAAAATCGATTCTTGCAGGTGCGATGGCTTTATCTTTAAGTACTGCTGCTACTTCATCATCGGCTTTAACGATTGATATTACTGCTATGGACTGGGGTTCGATGAGTGCTGCTTCTGGTGTTGCAGATACGGATAACCTGGGTACAACTTTTAACGGTACATTCTTTAATGCACCCTGGGTTGCTACTACTCTGGTTGCTTACACAACTGCAGGTACTCATAACTTTGCTGGTGTTGATCCAAATCAGGGCGATTACTCTTACAGCTTCACTCTATCGGCTAGTGAAGTTGCATTTGGTACTTATTTTAACTGGTCAATGAGTGCTTCAATCCCTGTAGTGGCTATTATGGATTGTGGTGATCAATCTAACGGTACAGCATGTATAGGTCGTGGAGTGCCAATGCAGGTTGGGCCATTCCCTGGGCAGGAGCCATCATTTAATGGCGTTGTCTCTGCGGTTCCTGTTCCTGCTGCAGTTTGGTTGTTTGGTTCAGGTTTGCTAGGTTTAGTTGGTTTTGGCAGATATCGTAAAGAATAGTAATAAGTGTAACTAATGAAGTTTTAAAAATTAATTAGTTGTAAATGATTTTTTATTCTGTTTTACACAAAAGTAAACATGAACTTATAATATTGTAAAAAATAAAATTTCATGTAGCCTGTATTTCTCAAAAATAATTTATTTTTATAGGAAGAAGTGACTTGATTTCTCTACCTATTTATACAGAACAGTTAAAATTACGCCGTTTAGATATCAAGGAATTTTTTAATAAAATACAAAAATTATCGTCAAATATTTCATACGCGCTGTTGCTTAATTTTATATATCAACCATCTGCGAGATTAAATTAGTGAGTCCTCATCAAAACATGTCAAATAAAAAACAGCAAGCATGGAAAAAAATGTCAAAGGGGCTGCATGTTGAAGCTATATCAATTTTAAAAAAGGTTATTAAGTCAACGCCCAAAGATGCTGAAGCGCTATACCTTCTTGGCTGCTGTCAGGCTAGTCGTCATTTCTGGAATGAAGCGAAAGATTCACTAGAAAGCAGTATAAAGATACAGGCAGATGTACCACAGAGCCACTTTTCACTTGCTGGTGTATATCTAGCACTCAATCGATTAGAAGAAGCCACTTCATGTCTGGAAACTGTTTTAAAATTTAACCCAAACTCAGCAGAGGCATATGTTGTACTGGGTGATATATGTATCAAACAAGATGATTTTATTGAGGCTAAAGAATATTTTGAAAAAGCAATAAAAATAGATAAGAAAACAAGTGATGCTTATCTTGGTTTAGGTGTGTTAGAGCGTGAAGAAGGCTATCATAAGAGAGCAGTTCGCCAACTTGAACTGGCTTTAAAATATAACCCGAAGTCTGTCCCCGCACTTTGTGCTATGGCTAATTCATTGTCGAATCTAACACAAAAAACTGAAGCTTTAGCTATATATCGTAAGGCCTTAAAAATTGATAAAAATTGTTTTGAAGCACAATGCAGTATCGCCATGTTGCATAACTTTAATGCTGAATATGATAAAGCGATCAAATTGATCGATCCCTTGCTTAAAAATGAGGTTCGTCATTCTACATTGGGTCTTGCTTTTGCCCAATCGTGTAAACATAGTGGGCGTTGTGAGGAAGCCATTGAGTATATAAATGATGTATTAGATAAGCCGGGTTTGTCACAAAATGAAATCAAAGGTCTTAGCTTTGCAGCAGGAAAAGTCCTTGATGGTATGAAAAAATATGATGATGCCTTTGCGCATTATAAGCGAGGAAATGATGCGATTTCCCATCTTGTTGAATCTGTAGGCCATGCAAAAAATATTAATGACATTATTGAAGTGTTTTCACCTGCTTTATTTATTAATTTACCTGTCGCAAAAAGTCGAGGCAAGCGGCCTATATTATAGTAGGTATGCCCCGTTCAGGAACCAGTCTAACAGAACAGATAATGGCTGCTCACAGTAATGTATATGCAGCGGGTGAACTGGATACATTATTTAATGTATCCTGTCAGATGAAGCAGGATTTAGGGGGAGAGGATGCATACCCTTTTTATGTGAAAAAATTAAACCAGGATAATCTGGATGAAATGGCAGATATTTATCTGGGTAAGCTGAACGATCTATCTACATCTGAAGAATATGTTACTGACAAAATGCCGCATAATTTTTATCTGGTTGGACTAATGCAGCTGTTATTTCCCGATGCGCGAGTTATCCATTGTAAACGTGACCCTATGGATACCTGTTTATCTATTTATTTTCAGGATTTTTCAGAAGTGCATTCATATGCTAAAAGTTTATTTGATATAGGTACTCATTATCATCAGTATCAACGACTGATGGAACATTGGAATAATGTCTTATCGATACCTATTCTTGATGTTCATTATGAGAACCTCGTTAGTGATCAGGAAGCAGTTACAAGGCGTATTCTGGAGTTTTGTGATCTCGAATGGGAAGAAAGTTGTTTGCAGTTTCATAAAGTTAAAAGAACAATAGACACAGCCAGTTTTGATCAGGTGCGCCAACCTTTGTATGCAAAATCAGTTCAACGTTGGAAGTATTATGAAAAATATCTTGACGATCTAAAAAAAGGTCTTGAACGTGAATTTTAATATTTTTCACTACGTGGTATCCATTATATGTATATAAAAAAAGACACTAAGTTGGAGTTGATAGAATGAAGCAGCCGCCATCAGAAAAAGATAAGCAAAGATTTAAAAAAGCAATGAAAGCGCTAGAGGGCGGAAAACCCGGTGATGCGATTAAACTGTTTGCAAAAGTACGAAAATCCTGGGGTGATGATGCTGATATTGGTTATCTGGAAGGTTTAGCATACGGTAAACTCGGTGATCTAAAAAGTGTTATTAGAGTATCAGAAAGAGCGCTAAAGTTAGATCCTAATCATTATGGAGCCTTGTGTAATCTGGCAAATGCTCAGATGGGTTCAGGTGCATCTGAAGACGCGCTTGAAAATTATGCCAGGGCGTTGGAAATAAACCCTAATGCGCCTGAAGTATTGAACAATTATGGTCGTGCTTTATCACTTTTAGGTCGGCGAGAAGAAGCCATAGAGCAATATGAAAAAGCCTTGGCAGTAAATCCGAGGCATGCACCTGCATATTGCGCACTTGGAAAGATATTTACTGAAGGAGGACATCCGAAACAGGCGATCGAGAATTTTAAAAAAGGATTGCAGTTGGATCCGAACCTGGCAGAAGCGCATGTAGGTATGGGCGTGATCAATTGTGGTAACGGTGGGCTTGAAAATGCGGAATATCATTTTAAAGAGGCTTTACGCATTGAAAAAAATAATTCTTCGGCATATATAGGTTTGGCCAATGTAAAACGATTTTCAGGTGATTATGAAAAAGGCCTGGCGTATTTGGATCAGGCAAAATTGATTGACAATGATAATGTTGCATTTTCTGGACTGGAAGTTAGTTTGTTGGAGCAAAAGGGTGATAAAGAAGAAGCCTACGATATTATTAATACCCTTATTGAAGATGGCAAAATGACTGCTCAGGTAGCAACGGTTTTCTCAAGCCTTTGCCGTAACTACGATCGCTGTGACGAAGCTCTTAAATTCATCGATAAATTTATCGAAATGCCTACAACCGACACAGCAGAAAAACAGGCATTGATGTATGCTGCAGGTGGTATGCTTGATAAGTCTGCTCGTTATGAAGAAGCGATGAGTTATTATAAAAGAGCAAATGAGTCAGTGGATATAAGCTGTAACCGTGAAGCACATACCCGATATCATAATGATATTATCGAATGTTTTACTAAAACGACGATTAAGGATATGCCGCGTGCAACAACGGGAAGTTCAAGGCCGATATTTATACTCGGTATGCCGCGTTCAGGTACAACATTAACAGAACAGATTTTAGCATCTCATGCTGATGTGTTTGGCGCTGGCGAGTTACATTACATCAAGCAGCAGGAGAATTTGATCAGAGGTGTCAATCAGGCTGTTAAGACTAATTATTGTTCAAAGATTCGTGGACTCGATCAAAAGACATTGACAAAATATGCAAATACTTATTTAGAAAAAATAAATAAGTTAGATTCTAAATCAAGGTATGTTGTTGATAAGATGCCTAACAACTTCATACAGATTGGTTTGATATCAATGCTCTTCCCTGATGCTCGTGTTATTCACTGCCTGCGAAATCCATTAGATAATTGTTTGTCAATTTATTTTCAAAGTTTTATCTGGTCACATGATTATGCGTTAGATCTATCAGATATCGGATTTTATTATAATGAACATGATCGATTGATGAGACACTGGAAAGAGGTGGCAGATATTCCAATACTGACAGTTCAGTACGAGGATATGCTTCAGGATCAGGAGTCCATGTCACGTAAGCTTCTTGAATTCTGTGACCTCGAATGGGATGAGTCTGTATTGGATTTCTATAAAACTGACAGAAATGTGGGTACGGCAAGTTATGATCAGGTACGACAACCTATCTATAAATCTTCAAAGGAACGTTGGCGTAATTATCAGCAATATGTACAACCCATAAATAATGAGCTACCTGAGCATTTAAAAATAAAAATAGATTAATGTTGCTATTCTGCATACCGGAAGAGACAGTATTGTTCAGATGTTAATTTGTTTTTTGTTGTCTTATCCTAATTATTCCCAATATTCCTGAAAAAATTATGGAATATCTTACACATTAACAAATAATGAAATACTAATTATTTGTTTATCTACTTGATAAACCAGTGTTTTCGTATAATGGCATGAGACTTGCAGTAATTACTATCAAGTTAAGTTGTTTCTGTTGAAGTGTAAAAAATATTTACGTGACACAGGAAATGTCTTTATTGGTTATACAAAGCATGTATAGAGATTAGTGCTGGTATTCTGAAAAAATGCGAAAAATGAACAAAAAATGAAAAGGTGCTGGTAAATGAATAATATTAGAACCCCCTTGCTAATTACTTTAGCAATGATTTTTTCAAACAGTAGTTATGCTGATTCAACTGCCTGGGTGAATGGTGATTTGGTAAGAACCTTTGATGGCACCACACACGGAGGATGGACAGGTACCATTACTCTTGATGACTGGGATTTTGTTGGCCCAGAAGGACGTACAGCGGAAGATTTTTTACCGCATAATGGTTTTGGTAATGGTGTATTAAGTCCTGAAACCTTTAATGCTTGTATTGCAGATCCAGCTTCTTGCGGTATTGGCCAGATGCAGCATGTTATTACAACGGGGCCTGATGGTATTACTCAAGATGTTCCTCACGATATTTTAGGTGACTTCCTTAGTCCAAATGGCCCTTACCCGCAGGCCAATGTAGATTCGTTAACAACTTTTTATCTTTGGGGTTATACCACGGTCGCGGGTTCTACCTTTAATAATATGCTGATTGATTTTGATGGTGATTATCATGTGCCTCAAAATGATATGTCATTTCAATTTTATAATCCAATAGATTATCAGCAGGTCGTGCCTGAGGGTGGAACGCGAATCGGTTCGGTTGCGGATGGTTTGTATGGCAATAATTTGGCTTTCCAGCCTTATGCGCTTAGTGATGCGGAAGGTTGGTGTGGTTCTGTAACAGCGGCGCACCCCAATGCTCATGAAGCGATGGCGGGTCAGGTAAGATTTGATGTTGCATTTGATGTTTATTTTAAAAATGCAGATGGTAGTTACCAATATTGGACTACAGAAATTACCCGAGGCTTCCAGATGCGAAGTTTTGGTGATATCACTATAGATCTTACTTCATCAGCTGATGGTGGTAAGCAGGAAATGAGTGCCAGGGCCATTGTAAATAATACCGATCCAAATGTCCCCAATCAAAGTGTAGGTCCGGCTACGCCTGTTGGTGATCCTGATATATGGCATAACAGGGTTTCCTTTATGGGGGCTGATGTAATTCCAGGTGGAGCGGGTGAAGGTGATTGTGGTATTTTATCTGATGATTGGGTTGCTGGTTTGCGTGGACCTAATATCAAGAAATTTTCTTCACTTCTTCCAAAAACGATCGCTGACTCTGCAGCATGTACAGCGGCTGGCGGAAGCTGGCAGACAGCTGCTTTCGCGGGTTATGCCTACATATTAAGGGCTGATGGTATGCGAGTCCCTGATTACTTTGATGAAAGTGTTTATGGCCCTGACCCAATGACGTTGGATACAGATGCTGACGGTGTTATGGATTATGCTGATAACTGCACACTAGTATCAAATGCTGATCAACAAGATACAGATGCAGATAATTATGGTAACGCCTGCGATGCTGATTTCAATAACGATAATCTTGTCAACTCTCTGGATATCGGTTTGTTCAAACAAATGTTTTTCACTGCTGGTGATGTAGAAGCAGATCTAAACGGAGACCAGGTGGTTAACTCTTTAGATTTAGGTTTATTCAAAGCGCGCTTCTTCCTGCCACCTGGTCCTTCAGCGGTTGCAAACTAGGGGTAACAAAATGATTAAAGAATTAAATATTTTTAGAGAGAACATTAATATGACTAACAAATCTAATTTTAATATTCTGCTTTCTATGTTGTTATTTCTATTTTCAACAATAGTTAATGCTGGGGCTAATGTTTCATTTAGCGAGAGTTTCGTTAAATCAAATACAGGTAATACGTTTACACTCGATGTGTTAATGTCTGATTTTCCTGTAACAGAAGGCGGCGGTCTTGTGCTTAATTTTGATCCAGCATTGCTACAAGTTACAAGTGTTAGCGTTGATAGCGGTGTGTGGGAATTTGTAAATAATGATGGTGAAATTGATAATGCTGGTGGCGTAGTTTCCAGTATATTATTTAGTAGTTATAGAGGCGTAGCAGGTGATGCAAAAATCGCCACGATTGAATTTCAGGCAACACAAAAAGGCAAAGGAAATATAACGCTAGATGAATCACTTGATAATCCTTTTGCCAGCAATGGCCAGAATATTAATGTCACATTTACACCAGCGAAGGTTCTTATTCGTCGCTAAACAAAGAGAATTAGGTAAATAATTATGAAAAATGTAAAAAAAATAATCTTTGTAATTTCAATGTTATTAAGTGGTCATTCATCTGCTGCAACTATTACCTGGGGTACACCAGTAAACAGCGTTAATGTTAACGATGTTTTTACTCTTGATGTTGTTGGAACAGGTTTTCTCAGTAATGTAGATGGTGGTGGTGTCAATATTTCATTTGATTCAAATGTATTAAATATATTATCTGTCACAATTGATGATACCGTATGGGATTTTGGCGGCGCTGGTATTAGCACTGGAAATATTGATAATCTAAATGGCTTATTAGACGGCATTATGGTCAATACTTTTGCAGATGTAACTGGTGACTTTGTGGTTGCAAGTATTGAAATGCAGGCTATTTCAGAAGGTACCAGCTTACTTTCACTAACCGAATATGCACTGAACCCATGGGCAAGTGGTGGTAGTTTAATTAATCCTGATTTTGCTGATGGTTGTGTCAGTGTTACAGCTGTAACAGCAGTACCTGTTCCTGCTGCAGTATGGTTATTTGGTTCAGGGCTTTTGGGTCTTGTGGGTGTGGCTAAACAAAAAACACGACGTGTATAAAGATTCACCATTGCACAGTTCTTTTGCGTGAAGATTTAATCTAAAAGATAGTTTTTTCTTTCACATGCTCCTTGGTGAAAAATAGATTAGAGCGGCGTTAGAGTGTTTTTATTTGGGTTCCTAATACATATCAAAAATCTAGCTATTTTTTAAATATTGCGGTAGAAAATTACTAACTGGCATGTTTAAATGCAGTCAGATTTTTTTCAAAGTAGAGAAAATTTTGTTTAAATTTAATTATTAATATAATGGACTGTTTTTTTATATTGGAAGGGATGTCAGGAAGAAATTTAAAAGAAATAACTGAATTACTGTGTATTGCTGTTTTTTTGTTTACTTGATCTAAGAATTTCGTGCGTGAAATAATTTCATGGCGCCTGTCTGTGTTTGATAATTAAGTTATAGCTCAGGTCATGCAAGTTTGAGCAAGAATAATCCTTGCTAACAAGGTTAATTAATAAGGATCATCGGCATTGGCGATGAATAAGTAGTAATAGTGACTGCGTGGTTAAATCACCAGGTAGTTCAGACAATAAAATTTTGTTGAGGTTAATTGTAATGAATATGAAACATCGAATGACTGTAATAATGGCAGTGATACTAACACTAAGTTGCGGTTTTACGCATGCTGTGGCTCCTTTGCAAGAAATTACTGTGACTCAAATGCGGTTTTACGATGCAGGCGGTGTCCTTAATATTTTGGGTAATAATGATACTGTTGCTGGTAGTGTGAATTCAGATGGTACTGGAAGCTTTAACTCTGGCGGAACTGATTTCGTTGGTTCTCCTTGGGTTGCCGACCAACAAATGTGGGATAGCACTCCAGGCACGGGCAAAAACTGGTCTGGTACCTCGGCGCAAGGCGCTTATAGTTACACCTATGATTTAGCAGAAAATCAGGTTGCAATTGGTGTATATTTTGACTGGAGTGTCAATCTGGATATTCCAGTTTTGCAGATATTTGACTGTCCGAATGGGACAGCGGGTGACTGTGTAGGTGTGCACAGTTTTTCACCAGGTGATCTCGCTGCTCACGATGACCACCCAGCAGTCCCTGGATCTCCAATGGTTACCACTCCTTTTCCTGGACAACATGCAACCTTTGTAGGTACTACAGCTGCCAATATTGATGCAACACCAGTTGCCAATGATGACACGACAGGCGCAACGGCTGATACTGTAAATACTCTTGATGTCCTTGTAAATGACACAGATTTTGAAGATGCCGCGTCATCTCTTACTGTTAACTTAATTGCAGGCACGTCAGCACAGGGTTTTTTATTATCTGTTAATCCAGATGGCTCAATATCTTATACGACCACAGGTGGTTACTTGGGTTCGGATACTTTCGCTTATACCGTAACAGATAGCTTTGGTAACACATCAGTTGCAGCAACAGTAAATATTACAGTGTCATCTGCACCTAATGCCGCACCTGTTGCATTAGACCCAGCCGTTAGTACAGATGAAGATACAGCTGTTATTATCACTATGGCTATGTTGGCGGAAGATGTCGATGGTGATGCCATGTTTATGGCAAATTTTGATGCTACAACAACCTCAGGTGGAAGTGTAACGGTTAATGCGGCTAACAATGAATTAACCTATACGCCTGCAACAAATTTTGATGGTCCAACAGATACATTTACATATCAGGTAGATGATACTGTTGATAGTTCTTTGCCGGGTATGGTTACAGTGACAGTCAATGCGGTTAATGATAACCCTGTTTGTACTGATGTTGATTTATTTACCGATTCAGACACAGTGCTGACTATTATAGAAATTACTGATTTGATTTCGAACTGTTCGGATGTGGAAGGTGATACACTATCTGTCGCTACTACAACAGACCCCATGCAGGGGACATTGGCTAGTGATGGTGCAGGTACATTGACCTATACACCAGACAGTGGTTTTACTGGTGCTGACAGCTTTAACTTTACTGTATCAGATGGTCAGGGTGGCACTTCAGTTCCGGCGACTGTGAATATTACTGTAGGTATTTTGTATGGTAATTTCACTATGTTGGACGTCAGTGGTGAAACTTTTGGTGGTACTAATGATGTTACTTTTGTTTGGGATGGTATAGCACTCAATGTAGATGAGAATGATACTAATTTTGGTGTTATGACTATTGAGTCGAATGGTCCAGAACCGTTCTTTGGTGCACCCTGGGTTGCTCATCATGTTCGTGTATTTGGTGAAGGTACCTATACCTTTGATACCACTTGCACGGTTGCTCAAATCGAAGCGGGTTTATCTGTTTGTGATAACTTGCCATTGCCTGATGGTCAGACTGAGCAGTTTATGACCTTAACTGTGGGTGCGGGTCAATTTGGGGCACATATCCTGTTTGACTGGAATGGTAATGTTAATATCGACGTGGTGAATCTTTGGGATGTAGATGGCGTATGGGAAGATGCAGATGGTGATACATCTGCTGTAAATGATCTGTATACAGGTCCTGCAGGCACTGCACCTGATCCAGCTACAACTTGGGATCTAGTCTCTCGTGATGTAAATGGTGATGGTATCAATGGCAGTCCTATGATCGATGGGCCTTTCATTGGATACTACGCAAACTTTAGTGATGGACCTCAAGGAACTGGAACAGCCTTACCAGACATCACTACCACAGCCGCTGATACCCAGCTTGGTGGTGGTGTTCTCAACTGGGGAGTATTGCTTCTTATGTTGCCCATGATTGCTTTACTTAGAAGACGTATATAGAGGCTCTATTAAATGGGAAGTTGGCACTAGCCAGCTTCCCTGTTGCCGCATAAATAAAAATAAATGAATAAAAAGTTCTGGAGAGTTATCCAAATGAAATTAAATTTAAAAAATACGTGTTTGGCTGCATTGGCTTGTAGCATGATCGTGCCGCTGAATAGTTTTGCGACCAATGGTTATTTTCTGATTGGTTTTGGTTCAAAGTCACGAGCTATGGGTGGTGCGGGTGTTGCCTATAATATGGATGGTCTTGCGTCTGCCTTTAATCCCGCCAGTATGACTGATTCTGCAGAGAGTTTTGATCTGGCTGGTGAGTTTTTTAGACCTGAAATGGCAATTCAACATGATAGTGGTTTAATGGGGCAAACTAATGAGACCAGTAACCACGATAAATTCTTAATCCCAGCGATGGGAGGTATTTATCGTTGGAATGAAAAAATCACTCTGGGTGCAGCCATGATTGGAGCAGGTTTAAAATCTGAATATAATCAAACTGCAAACAATAGTGCCTGTACTACAGCAGGTGCGGGTTGTCCTCCTACTGTATTTAATATTCTTGATAATTTTGCTGCTAATGAAGCAGGTGTTGAGCTGTATCAAATACAAATGACCCCTAGTATTGCTTATAAGCTAAATGATCAAAACTCAGTCGGTTTTACTGTTGTACTTGCAGCTCAGTTTTTCCGTGCAGAAGGCCTTGAAGATTTTGGTATAGCCGGCTTTACCTCAGGAGGTGCTGCGACAACTTTAGAAGAGGCTCAGTATGGTTTAACAGGACGGGGGTTCTCACATTCCTTTGGTTATGGTTTTCGACTGGGCTGGTTGGGTAAGTTCCTGAATGATGATTTGACATTAGGTGTTAATTATTCAGCAAGAGTTGATATGAATGAGTTTGCCCGATACGACAGATTGTTTGCAGAGCAGGGTGATTTTGATATTCCTGAAAACTGGACTCTGGGTTTGGCTTATAAATTTACCCCTGCGGTTACTGCTGTTTTTGATGTGCAACGCATCAACTACAGCGATGTTGCATCAGTGGGCAACCCAGGCCCAAATGCAGCAGATCCTAATGATTTGAATCCGCTTTGTCCTGGTGCTGATACACCAGATTGTAAGCTGGGCGGTAATAATGGTATGGGCTTTGGATGGACGGATATGACCGTCTATAAATTGGGTGCCGAATGGCAATATAGTGAAAAGATAGCATTGAGAGCAGGTGTCAACTACGGTGAGGCTCCCATTCCTGAGGATCAGGTGCTATTTAATATGTTAGCTCCGGCAACGGTTGAAAAACACCTGACATTGGGTGCTGAATATAAATTTAATGAGGACTACTGGTTGTCTGTGAACTATATGCATGCCTTCCAAAATACCATTAAAGGCCCTACAGCCTTCGGTGTAGGTGGTGCAACGGTGACAGGTAGTAATGCTTCGATTGCAATGGTGCAGGATTCACTGGGTGCAACGTTGAGTATTAGATTCTAGATTTAAATAACTAGATAAAATATAAAACCCAAAGCGGGTGTCTGTTACAGACACCCGCTTTTTATTTTGTTTTAAATTAGCACTGTGCCTCAATACCGATAAGTTAAGAACTTTTTTTGTAGGTCGGTGTTAGGTGTTTTTTTACCGTAACCCGACAAATAAATATATAAAGTAATTTAAATAGGCGGATATGTTGGGTTACGCTATCGCTAACACGACCTACAGGATTACATCAATACAAAGAGAAGATTTGCGAACAGTTAGTTAATAATTTTTTATTTTCATGTCCTGTGAATTAGCAAATGTTTACTTATATTAATAGTTGTTAGTCAGCATTAATGTCACATCCGGTACAATATTTCCATTAGTGTCATAGCCAGTTATTGATCTCTGTTGTAGATTGTTGACTGTGCCTGTAATGTAAAACTTGTAATCATTCATGTTATCGATAATGCCGTCTTTACTTTCAATCATGATGATTTTTAAGTTGATGCCATCGTCACTCCAGTGAAGATTCTTTCTGTAACCCAGTGGGTTTACGACAAATGCACGTCCACTGCCTCCAACACTGTTATCAGGATCATGTGTAAAGTTTATTTCAATGGCATGAGGTATTGTGCTTGATGATAAATTAACTGTTGAGTGATTGGTTCTTGATAGTGAATCTAACATGTCTTCATTTAGTAATAGACCATCGCCGAAATCAGCACTGAAGGTATTGGCAACACCAGTGCCGCTGATAATATCGAGTGTGCTGCTGTCTGTTATGGAACCATTACTTACTTCGATTTGAGTTAATCCCTCTGTTAATGTTTCCGGCAGGTCGAGAAATATGGTTGTCTGGTACCAGTCTTTATCATTGTTGGTCATGACATCTGTAGTGTAGGCATAAGTTATTGCAGAGGGCGTTAGATTCTCGTTGATTTCTCTTGAGATAATCATGTTAGAAATTGGATCTGGATAAAAATTAATTACAGCGCGTATAGAAGGATCTGTGGCGGGGATGATTATTTGCGAACCTGAAGCCGGGGTGATGGTTATTGTGATATTGTCCTTATTAAAATTCGACTGCATTCCAACAGCTATTGCAACGGTATCACCCGCACGTGCGTAGTCGTGGAAGGTTCGTAATGAGCCACAAGAAACAAGCGTGATTGATAACATTAACAAGAATATGCGCTCTATCATTGAGGTAGTCATAAATAGTTTCCTTAGTGTATGAGTTGCTTAATCAGTATCAGGTCTGATGTATTTATTAGTCCGTCAGGTGCTCCCTGAGGGTAAACATCGGCGTGTGATAGTTCCAGTTCACCACTTTCTGCTTTACCTAAAATGATACGGACGGCGATAGCGAAATCGGCGGCATTGATGATGCCATCAGGATTCCCCAGTGGTGCAAGATCACCATCATTAAAGTTGAACGTTAATGGTATGGGGTCAAGATTATCCAGAATCAGGTCATTGTCTGAGTCGGTTGATAGAGGGTTAAGATCAAGTCCTGATGTGTAGGTGCTGACATCACCATCATAGGCCACTTCATCATAATCAGATAGCGTGTCACCGTCAGTATCTACTAACAGAGGGTCACTACCAATACTGGCTTCAAATATGTCAGTGAGACCATCGTTGTCATCGTCAGCATCGCAGGCGTTACCGGCTGTATCGAGATCGGTATCGAGTTGATCAAGGTTATAATCTAGCAGGCAGTTATCATCATCATGGTTGATGCTGTCAGAGTCGGCGTCAAGACTGAAGCGCCCAAAACCTGTTCTGTAATCAAAACCGATTGTGCTCACATCATGACTGGTGTCGATTAGAAGATCCTGAATTTGTGTTTTGTTGAAGCCTGGATTTTGCTGTATCAGTTGTGCGACTGCACCTGCGACATGGGGTGATGAAGATGAGGTGCCGGCAAATGACGCACTCAGTGAGGTGACATTACGATCAGGGCC
>Ga0224511_10001355_pt1 | contig 14586 bp, 8 predicted proteins | sample SF_May12_sed_USG_2_FD_169988 | JGI IMG/M metagenome (GOLD analysis project Ga0224511, IMG submission 169988) | Sediment microbial communities from San Francisco Bay, California, United States - SF_May12_sed_USGS_8_1 | ecosystem: Environmental > Aquatic > Marine > Sediment | place: USA...
TAGGGGGCGTCAGTGGTGTGGCATCATTCATTACCACTGATGAACAGCTTCAATAAAACCGAGGCTGCTGTTTTCTCGTGCAGGCTATGCTTCCTGAGGGCTTTCCCTTTCATCAGTTTATTATTTAAACTTCTCTTCAGTTTATTTCAAAAATGCATCTTACATGTCAGTTGTAAAGTTAAATCGAAATGTCTGTTTCAATAGCAACTGTGTTCAAAATGTGCTACGTACATGAAGAGCTAATCATCGCAGCATAACTTGCACTGAAAGCGTGTTCACAATGCTCGGCACCAAAGCATTTATCTTCTTATATATAATTTTTTCGCCAAAAATGTAACATCTTTGATATGGTGTAAATGTAGCTCGAAAGAAAATAATTTGGTAATCTCTTCAACATCATATAAACAGTTTCCTTATTGCTATTAGTTTCTGATGTATGAAACTTAACAAATAAAGAAGAAATTTAGCATTTGAGGCATAAAAATATAATATGTTCGCGGACGTTTTTTTCAGTCCCACAATGTTTGTCCGACACATTAAAAGTTGCTCCTAACATACTTAAGTTAACGCAAGTTTGATATAATTGGGAAAATCCAAGCAAAATAAATATTTAAGAAAGAGTAACAAAACACATTTAATCCGTAATACTGCATCATGCAACATTTAGCAATAACAAAATTGTGAAGGGTGTAAGCCTATTTTCAAACATACTTAGGGAAAAAGTCATTTAAACATATGGTGATGTAGACTCGTGCGTCAGGGACGTGATTTGTTGTTGGCATAAAATTCCCAACATTTTAAACAGATAAAGATTATTAAACTCATGAATCTTTTGTTGAACCTAGATGGTCATACAGAAAAAATGCATAATCCACTTGTTTTGAAGAATGTTGTGTTTAGTGCTGATGTTTCACTTTTTTGCCGAGATTTATGAACACGCTCGCGATTCAAATCAAAATAAGTTACAATGAACGTTAAGCCGGACCATTTCTTAATATTTATCATATAATTACCAAACAAGAATAAGCGTATACTTGGACAAACAAAACTGAATGCCCTTGAATACAAATAATACTGTGTTAAACAAATACGGCACCTGTAGGCTCCGCGTAAAGAACTTTCTCAAAGCAGATATTTTTGATTACTCAGATAAGTCCTTAATTAAAAAGGATCTTTTCGGAAATATGTATCGTATAAGCTATAAATGCAGGTTATGTTTTTTTCTTCTATTTATTAATTACATTTTACAACAGTGACTATTCCCTGTAAAGCTGTATTCTGTGTTTTCCTTTACCGATCTAAATAACATTATTTTTCAAGTTGCTTAGCGTCACAACCTGTTTTGATATATGTAGGTCATACGAGGTCTTTAATGCACAGTTAACAATTTCCGCCAACGCTGCATGCGACTTTGTTTAGGAGCATACTCTTAATGCATATGTGTTGGTCTTACCGAAGGCAATGCGAGTATCTGTTTAATCTTAAATGATTAGTTAACAATAAAATGGTTCAACATATCAACAGAATACCAATAATAAAACACATCATTTAAATGGTCACATACATTATCATAGAACATGAAGTTTGCAGTTAGTAGTTAATGTTGACTGTTAATGTTGTTAATGATATAAGCTGCATGATTGTGATCCCTCAAATAATAACATGGCATACATTTATCATTTACGTTTTTCTTTTTTTCTTTCAGTCATCAGGCCTGCAGTACCGCGATATTTCTTTTATTATTGGATATGGCAAGTGTTTTAACATATTTTTGCTTTAAAAATGCTTTAACCATAATACATTAAAACAACCTTTTTTAAACGTCATGTCGCACATTAAAACAAAATTGAATCCATTTAAATGCGCGTTTTTATAAAAATATATGTTTTGTAGATGAAACCACAACAACAAGTACAACTCCAATATATACATCAAGTAGAGCAATTCCAGCATCGCCTCCAGCGCCAGCACCGCCTCCAGCGCCAACGACTTCAGTGGCTTTTGGAACAACTACGTCGACGTCGGCACCGCGCATGTTTGCGTCAAGAGACAGTTTTGCACCTACGCCAACTGAGCCAAAACGCGTAACGATCAGGAAAAAGTTTCCAGACACATGGCTCTTTAACAATGTGACATCTGGGTATGTACATGTAATTTACTGTTAAATAGTAGTAATTTGTAAAAAAACATGCTGCTTGCCACAGAAGTTTACATACAAGTAATATACGTTTTATTCATATTCCAACTATGGCAAGAAACAAAGAACATTCTGTAGTAGATATTTATTTAAAAGTATAAAAAAACTATAATTTATGTTTTAACACGTGCTGTCCTCGTATAGCATTATCAGTAAACCTGGCACATGTATAAACTGTTATTTGACAGTTCCTCCGGTTTCATCTCGATAACAAAGAAGGTCCCCGACACGGTAACGACATGGGTAGCCACGTGTTTCTCTGTGGACTCTGAATCCAGACTCGATATCTCAAAAGCACCTACAGAAGTAAATTTGGTTATTGTTTTTTGTTTGTGTTTTAATTGTAATTTTTTGTTAATGTTGTTTTCTTGTTTTACCCCGTACTACCATCTTAACTCTGCAAACGACATATCGATTAATAGAGTGAGTCAGAGGGACAACTAAACCACATTTAGCTTCAACGTTTATTTTTACGCATACCGGCTGCGCATGCAGACGGCAATAATTAGAACCGTATCCATTATATGTTTGATATATAAATAAAATGATAAATGAGCCCAAAGTAGTATTAGTGTTTTTCTTCTTTTTAGTGCTAAATAACCTTCAGCACTCATTTAATAAAACAAATTACAAGGATAACGAACAAAATATGTCACACCTTCATTGTTAAGTTTTAGGGCACGATAACGCAATGCGATCATGACAATCTATTGCAGTTGCGAGTGTTCCTGCCGTTCTTTGTGAGTGTCGACTTACCGTTCTCAGTACGACGAAATGAACAAGTTGTCATCCAGGGCAACGTGTTCAACTATCACAAAGAGGATTTGTATGTAAGTTTTACTTTTGCTATATCTATTTAAAATCAACCTATTAAAATATTTATCAATTGATCTGATATTAATAATAATGGAAAGCATACATGTAGCCTGTTGAAGAAAAAGCAGCCTTGCTGACCCAGTTCATTGAAACCGTTTATCAATAAAAATAAAAGATGCCACATAACATTTGCCCCTGAGCGCATGAGTAAAACTCTGTTTTCGAAAATTAACAACGGACACTGTTTGATCACAGAGACCAGAAAAATATGACTACAAATAATGTGCTACGCGGCGACAGTGACCCACCTTTTTAAAACAGTATTGTATTTTACCTTAAACTCGTAGCATAAGTTTGAATTTTTGTTAACATTTATGTGTGATCGTTCATAAACACGTCCACTAAATTGTTTTAGAAAATACAATATGGGTTTTGTAACCAGGTGCTGGTAAAGTTGAAGAAGAGCGACGCGTTCCGAGGGCTTGTCGTGTCCAAGCGTGGTAAAAGCAGAAAACTGAAAGAACAGTGTGGGGACGTTGTCAAGTGCATACTGGTCAGTACACGGCAATAAAAATGATATTAAAAATAAATTATAATAGTGTCCCTTATCCTGATTTTATCTTCCATTTATTCACGAACTATTCGAGTTTTCTAAAATGAAACGTGAATCGTATATGAATACCTAACATCTTTATCTATATTTCATAAAAATATGTGACACTATAATTGTAAACGTTTACTCAACTCATATTGATTGCACTGTCTGATAGTAGGGCTGAGTTCCTATCCGATCTTGCAACAAAGGCAGGTCAGCATCAAGTTACACAAGCTATACATAAATATAACCAATAAAGACATTGCATATTATTCGTAGTGGTATTACTTTGCTGACTTTACTATTTATATCGTTTCACCCGGGTCAGATTCAAACGCGTACAGTTGCACCCATATGCGCATATTTAATTGTATATTATACTATATGCAAAATTAGTTATTTATCTACATCTACTTTTTTGTAGTATATTGACTTGTACCGGAGTGCTTCTTGATATTTGATGTTACATGTTATGTAGTGATTCGCGTTTTACGATGCCTCATTACGATGCACTTTCCTTATGTTACAGGCAAAGGCAGGACAAGGTACGCCGGTATATTTTCCGATAGTGCCTCTTGAAGTTGGAGATTTGAAACTGACAATCTCTGCCGACAGCAGTGTTGCAAAGGATGTAGTTATTAAAACGTTACGTGTAGAGGTTCGTATAACAATGTAGAGATTTGCCCTGGCCTATATATTCCACAACGCTAAACATACTTAGAAACAAATATCAGTAAAATAGTTAGTGAGGACAACTATTTATAATAAAAAACGTTAAATAAGGCATAATCAAATAATACACAAGTGTCCGTTTCTTTAAGCATAAATTGTCATTTGTTTGGTCTGCCTGCAAACTTAAAACCAATTAAATTTTAAACAGATAGCAAGATAACTGGGTTGGAACATGTGTATATCTTTAAATATACCAATGTACCTTAATTATAGGCTGAAGGGTCCGCGCGCAGTATTGCATTTCCAATACTCGTTGATCTTACCACAAAGACCACATTTCACCACACACTCCCTCTAGAGTTTCCACCAAATACTGTTGAGGGGTCAAAGCGCATGCGACTTCTTATTAACGGTTGGTTTGTTCTTATAAACGATTTTTATTTAATGTAGCGTTTTAAAGACGTTATAAAATTAGATAAAAATACAAAAACAAACAGAAGCCAAAAAGGTTTTAAATATAAATATATGTGTATTTTAAGGTGACATTATGGGTCCGACAGTAGACAATTTGGACAAACTCGTACGGATGCCGTACGGCTGTGGAGAACAGAACATGATATCAACAGCGCCATCTGTGTTCGTGTCTGAGTACCTCAAGTCCCTTTCTAATCCTGATGCGCAACTGCTCGCGACAGCATCCAGATACATAGCAATTGGTATGAGAATACAACTTTGTGTCAGACAATCAAAGTTTACTTACATAAAAAAACACAAAAAACAATGGCGTTAAAATTGCTCGTTAAGATTGTTAAATGGTATTCAAGAATATACCTCTAATAAAAAAGGGTAATAAGGGGCAAACTAGTCACACACATAATAACAGAAATCATTGTATATTATCTTTATAGCTTCGCCTTTAATAACACTTAATATTCCAAATGTTCAAAGCATTTTGACCTCGTCGAGTATTACAGTTGTTAGGTGTTGAAACCATCGACTAGTGTTAAGCATTACGCAGTACAAGATACCGATATCTGTTCTGTTATCATTATGTTTAGTCGTTTTTTTTGTAAATACTGTTATATCAGCTGAGTGACAGCATAATCACAGCATAATTTCAATATCATTAAACAATATCGCCAACACAGGTGCAGTGCAACATTAGATATATATATATTTATATATGTTGTATAACCGCGTGCAAACAAACTCCCGCTGTAAGCAGTTCCTAGTTTTGTTATAATCTAAAAAATGAAAGAAACGCTCAAATGCTGTCCAAAGTTAATGAATAATGAATACCTGTGCGTAACATATAAATGCATCGAACGATATTTCAAATTCCGAAACCGTAGGTAGAACACAGATATTGATTTATAATTATGTTTTGACACCTGTCTTTATCGCATGATTTTCTTCAACATGTTCTTTTATGACTGCTGTCGTACAGGAATGCAAAGACAGATGAGTTACCGCCACTCTGATGGTTCATTTAGTGCTTGGGGAGGAGTCGGGTCGGGAAGTACTTGGTGAGTGTCGTTGATAATTTACTAAATATTCATTTTTAGTCTTTACAAATACTTGCCTAGTTGCTTCAAGAACGAACTACTTTTCTTTAAATAGTTAGACGTTATGAATACCCGAACTAGACCTTCTGCTTTGTGATGTATCACATTGAGTCGTTCCCGGTAGAGTACTTAACACTGACCTTTAAATATACGGTATATTTCTCCACCAACTGAGCCTTATATGGCAGTGCGTGATGTCGTTAAAATGTAGCTGACAATGGGGTGTCAACTCCACCATGCGAGACTATAGTTTTCATAAGTTTACATATGGATGTGTTATTTTCGTTTTGCATACATGTTTTCAGTGAGCATAAATGTGTCTAAAAGTATACACGCATATGTTAAAGGGTGAATCAAAGCAGTTTAAATATGTTTAACATTTATTTGGTAAACCATATTGTTAATATAGGTTGACAGCGTTTGTCTTGAAAGTGTTTGCTCTTGGATCGTTTCACGCCAGTTTCGATGACCGTATCATTATCATGGCAACCAAGTTTTTAGTAAGCATTCAGAACAAGGATGGCAGTTTTGTTGAAGTTGGGAGAGTAAATAGCCGCTATATGCAGGTAGTTTTTTTTATATATTCCTTTGTTGTTATAATTCTTATTTCCATCGATCAGAATGCCAACATTGCGTCACTTGAAACTGCTGTCCAAATGTAGACTTGCAAAATGTGCACATAACAATTTGCAAAGTATAATGTTACTTTGTACCAGAAAAAAAATAAGCACGTGTGCACCTCCGAGTCAACTGAGAGTAAGAATTGTAGTTTAATTGAAGCTATTTAACTGTTACGACGCAATGGTTCGAAACGTAAATAAACTAAGCCGAATTTGTGGGCCACACATTATTTAACATACTATTTTTTCCGTAATATTTTTACCAGCATGGATACCTATATTGGCATTTTCTCATACTTTGGGAGTAGGTTTCACGACTTAAATATGGTTAAAATGTAAGACTTCAATTCTGACCTAAAATATATAGGCATAGCATCTTAAAGTTGAAATTTTAGTTGCCAACAATTTATAATGAGCAGCATTTCCGTTTCTTATGAAGGGAGGATCTGTTGGCAGTACAGAACGCATGACTGCGTATGTGCTTATCGCCTTGTTGGAGGCCCACAACGCTGCAAAACACAACATTGAGGTATCTTTTTAAACATCACTGTGACAATTTGAATAGCAAAGATAGCTTTCGTATGTGCATTGTTTCTTTTTGACAATCACTTCGCATGTACGTTTTATTTTTTACATTTTTTTTTTGTTTGAAACATATTACCAATGAAATGTTTCTGGTATTTAGTTTGGATCTGGGATTTCCCCCCTTGAAGATGCAATTGAACGTGGCACGTCATTCCTGCAAGGTCAGATTGGAAATATGACTTCTGAATACGCCATCGCAATAACAACATATGTACTGAGTTTAGCAAAGTCTCCTGCGGCAGGGGATGCGCTGAAATTGCTATTAACGAAGGCGAAAAGACAAGGAGGTAGTATTTTATTACAAAATGTTGGCATGACAACAAAATTAAATGATAAAGATGTAAATAGTCAATAGGATTTGACATGCCTTATATCGTCCTATAGCAAACATAACTTGTTAAACAGATATGTTATACTGGGCTGAAGAACGATCAACGCCTTTGCCAAGGTATCATTACGGTCCGTCGACCACAGCAGTATCCATTGAAATGACTGCTTATGCTCTTATGGCTGTAACCATTGCTAAAGACAAGATAACAGGTGCTTCAATTAACAAGTGGTTAATTGGCCAACGAAGTACATATGGTGGATTCATTTCAACACAGGTATAAACAATATTAAAGATTTGTTACTTTAATACATACTTTAAGTAGATGTTGTTGCAAAACGTGAAGCGTAACAATATTCAGACGTCTATTGTAAACTTAAAACGTAAAAAGGTATAATAAATTTTCAGTTTGTAGTAAGGGTTTATACACAATCTGCTACAAAACAAATCAATGTAAGGAAATTCAAACTCTTATACTTTGTTTTCAGTACTGAATGTTCTACAACAACAAATAATTGTAGAACATAAAACAAACAACATGCTTTATTTTGTTACATGTAGCACCGTATGAAATTAATAAACTATTTTACAGGACACCGTTATAGGGCTCGAGGCCTTGGCAGCATATGCTCTTTTTGTTCGAGTTCCACCACCAGAAATGGAGATAATTGTCGCATATATTGACACTAAGCAAAGAAAGCAGCGGTTTCAGGTCACACCAGAAAACGCAATGGTGTTACAAAGTAAAGATGTAAGTAAAACCATTTATGCATTGACAGTTTAAATATGGGCATTATGGCGATACATGTTACGGATGAATGTTTACAAATATGCTGTTATCACATATTAAATACATACTCGTGTATTTTGTTATGTGTTTCAGTTGTCCACAGATACAAACGAAGTTGATATATATGCGCATGGGCAAGGGGAAGCCATTGTAACGGCAAGTTACATCACACTACTTACAATGTTTAGAAGTTGCCAAAGTATCGTTATTAAAATTATTTACTGTGTTAATTGGCGAATGCCATTTGCTTGTTCTGCATATTTACTTTATTTATTAATGATACATATGGTTAACATCAGATATTGGAAGTGAAACGTTCTTTGACATTGTAACATCTTTTGCACAGCATCAACTTTTAGTTTTTTTATGTTTTTTTTTTTTATCGCCAAGGATCATTTATTTTATATTGTTTACTTTTTGAAAATTAATTACGTTCAGGCGCTCGGGTGCGTCGTAGTACGAAGTCCTTTATGAGAACGATCTCTTATTCACAGAATAATTGTAGTATAGGCAAATTTCAGGTTGCCATGTTCTATAACATCTTTATGGACGTGGAGGACCAAGGACTTGGCTTCACGGTCAATGTTGTCAACGAAACCGTCAACTACTTTATTGTGCGATCTTGTCTTAGGTATGTTATCAACAGATCGTTGAATTCATACAAAGTTAGGTTTTGTGTTGCTCTTGTGTTGTGTTATTGTTGTTGCGATTTACATGTGCGTGTTGAAAACGTGCCTGATGACCTAAAGAATAAAGGGAAGTTATGGAAATCAATGTTAAACCATTAAATAAATACATCTATGAAAGATTGTCGCCAATGTTTGTGTACGTTGATGCATGTATATTAATGGCTTTGCATATCGGTACAGGTGGCTAGAGAAGGGCGCGAGCGGTATGATTGTTGCAGAGATAGGAATTCCTTCTGGTTTTTCTGCTTCTACGTACGGAATTTTCGGTCATGCGTTGCTGAAACGGTCAGAGATTGAGCAAACGTCAGTGTCCCTCTACTTCGATGAGGTATTAGTCGCGTATATTAAAGTGTTCATGAAAATTATTGACGAGGGTTATATCTGGTTTGTTTTTGTTGCGTTAACGCTTGCCTTTTCATTTCAGATTACACCGGCGGACGTTTGTGTTGACCTTACCATGACCCGAAACATGATGGTGGCCTCAGTTAAACCTGTGCCGTGCAGGGCATACGAGTATTACGAACCAAGTATGGACAACCTGCTTACATGAACTTAACACTTTTTTACATCTGACGGTTTCACTGAGATAAGATCACATATGTTCTGCATATGCGTGGCTTGTGACATTTCTTAATGCATAAAAATGTATCTTAGGTAACGAGAAGACCGTGTTTTACGTTCCGTTGAGCGCAAAGAACTCCAACATCTGTGACGTGTGCGGGGCCGAGTGTGGATGTGTGGAGGACACAACCAAAAAATGGTTCCCTATGGTGGGTTGTCTTATGAACACATCTATGATACGCTTAAACAATGCTTATATTAAATTTGCATTCTGATTAATTAATTTATTACATGACTTTATTTGTAAGCCATGTAACGCTCCAACATCCCTACTCAATAAGAGAGTGGCAACCTCAATGAGCGGCGCAATTAGTAATATCATTGCTGCACTGGGGCTGAAAGAGGTTTTTGTAGGTCCTGCATTCCTGCAATTTCATTTGCTTACATTTCGAGCGGAGATGATTCGCAGGTGTTAGTGTTATACTAGAGTCAAAATATAGGCGCATGTGCTTTTAAAAGTTTTTCTTCTACATCTTCGTATTAAATAACATATCTTTAAAAAAATACGTTTATAGTTATAAGTATTAACTTTATTTTTGATTTTGTTTCTGATGTAAATTAACCTTGGTCTATTATGTGCATAGTAATGATGCTGTTCAGTCAGTTGTGTAGGATGTTATTGCGTAATTATTAACAACATGCTATTTTGTATAACCGTGTTTCAGGATTGGTGCAGGAGGACGATGGGTTAAGGATGACATATCCACAGACTGTTACAGCGTTTTCATCTTTTCATTGAAAAAAAAATATGTAAACAAATGGTGGTTGGTTAAAACGCAATCATGTTCCAATATTGTTGTTGTTGTTGGTTATATTACACTTTTTATCCGAATTAAACTCTTAGTTGTGTTATAATACTTTTCATAAAATAATGCTTTTCTGCTGCGATGTATCATCATACAGTTATAATTTGTATTTGTATCATCCTTTGTGTTTGGTTTGTTTTGTTTCCGTATTGTTTCGATAAAATTGAAAAACTTTTCACTAGTTTATATAAAATACAGCGTTGCTGTATAAATTTTAAACATTTCCCCCGACTTTTGATGCGAATTGCTTGTAAAAGGGTTCTTTAATAAATACTTGATCGGTGTTCAAATGATGTCTTGTTGTTTTCTTTATTACATCACGAAAAAGTGATCATGAACTTGTACGTAATATCATTTAAATGAATAAACCGTTTCAAACAATTTTCTCAAATTATCTATAGAGAACATGGTTAGCAACAATTTTCTATGGTTATTAGGTTCCGCCTAAACTGCAATCGGATATCAATGCGTTGAATTTTAAAGAATGTTTTGAGCGTGCACATCATGTGATTATACATGAATAGATAAATATCTTTCTGGTACATTGTCTATTGTGTTATATGAGAAACAAATTCGGTCCTATACTTAACGTACTACTCGATCACAAACGCTAAATGTATTTAAATCTATCAGAGACCTAACGTATTGTGTCAGAACGTTACGTTTCTTCCATTTATTGATAATCACATATCATCAACGGTCTTATAGAATGTGATATATTTAGAGACAAACCCTAGCAAACATTACCCCAAATACGCCTTTTAGAACGTATTATTATGTTATCTAAATTCTGCCAAAAGTTCAAAACGGAGACGGCCTATGCCCAACAGTATGGGTTAAGCTTATCGATGTAACCTTAAAGTTGATACAGTATCTATGTATTGTAAGAGCAAACATAAAAAACATTGTCACAATCGGAAATCGAAACGGAGATATCTGGTACCGCGTTGATGCCACTCGGCCACTGAGACAAATGCACGTGATAGATTGTAGCCACGTTGTTTACCTGGTTTAAAGTAATTCATCGAAACATAAACAAAGAAAACTAAATTTGTGGCCACACTTTAACAACAAAGTTGTTTTATCTCTCTATTATTTATACATGCATTGATAAGTATACTAGTATATAGATCTTTATAATTACAGGTTCGCAATTTACGGGAGAAGGATTTACTTCTTAATTTTAGCTAAAACGTTACTGTTCTAGTCAAAAGATACATACATATCATCATTGGGGTAATCGATTCAAAAGGCATACAGCAATCAATAAATCTTACACATACCATGATCACGGTCGGTATGACTTATGTTTTTGCAGCGACATACGACTTTTACGAGTGAAACACGCAATGGTGTAGTTTGCACTTTTGAAGTTACCTCTGTACAGGACAAAGTGATTGTTTTAAACAGAAGTTAAACAGAAGCTACAAATATATATTTTTTGTTACTCTTTTCCACTAATGGTACCGCTTTTGAGCATAAGTGTTAAAGCTTCTATGGGTTTAAACATGGGTATTAGGGATGGAAAGAGGGAACGTAGACATATGCTAAATGGGCAGTTCCCCAACTGTCAATCATAATCATTTAAAACAGCAAATGATTGTGTTTTATTCAATAAATTGAGGTATGATTGTCAGGTGGCAATCTGATCTAGTAAATACAAAAGAAAACACAATTCCTGTTTGTTTTAAACATTATCACACAAACAAACAAAAATGTACAGAAAGAGGAGTATATTGAGAAAAATTGCGAAGCTGTGCATTGTCTATATTCTATCAGATTTACATTTTTTGTACCACAACTTTTTTGTAACTTTGACTTTTCAATGAATAAATAAGTTTAATGTAAACGTATGATTAGTATAAAACGTGACCAACAATTTGAAACCTAAATAAGCCATATTTTAAACATATAAATATTAAAAGTGGTGATGAAAATGTGATCACCTTTTTTCCATTGGCATATATAAAAACTGCACTTTTTGGTAATTGTTTTATGTTTGAGGTCGTTTTATGAGTGTTTAGCGTCCTTAAAACTTAAAATGTACTCAGTCTCCATCAAATTGCTCGAACGCGACGGTTTAATGTAACGCTTTAAAGCCTTTCAGCAGACAACATCATATTAAAATATTCACTATTACACTTGAACCAATTGAATTAGGTTTTCACGTTCCAACAATCCCTCCAGTTTTGGCTCGAACATGCGTTTATTTTTTCTAGGCTTGTTTTTCAAAATTATAATTTGCATGAAAACGAATAATTATACTGTTTAAAGATCGTGTGATCTACACAATGTCTTGAATATAAGGCTTGGCTGTTTGTAATCACTAACCAGGCTTGAGTAGAATCATGTACACAGTTAATAGTTTTCCTGAACTTAAGAGTGCAGGCTTTGTTTTTTGGCAGACTCATTTGCTTGGTCATCAACATGCATGGTGTTACAGGGCTAAATGCGGCCACATCAATGCTGTGTTCGTGCACAACTAGAATGTTTGTTACTTGTTGTCTTGTAAAATAAAGCTGCCACTCATTTTATTATAAGAATATGATTATACAAATTCTTATTCCCCTTTGTAATGCATAAAATGAATACCATTATTATTAATACGTTAGAATAGGTATATAAAGAATTTATAATAAGCTTAAGGGAGCTTAATCTGTTACCGGCGCGGTTGTTTATTGCGCTGTTTAAGTATGCACGTTGTTGCACATAAGAACCAAGTGTTTTTATGAATAATGTCATTCTGGAATTATTTTTCACTAATAACATGGGTAAGACATTGCATGTTTATTTTTATATGTTTATGTATATATGTATTATAACGATATTGATTTCCTTATCAAAAGGTGCACGATTTAAACGTCTTAAAACAAGTTTCTTTGATTATGTCAATTATTAAATGTAAATTAAAGCACATATATATATCAGGAACAACGAAATAATTATATTAAAATTAAACGCAAAAGTGGACCAGTTGAAAACCTTATGCCGAAATTAAGCGAACTATCTAATTCTGAAAGGTATTTTACTGAGAAGTAGAATTGTTTCATAATGTGCATCGGTTATATAAGTCTATGTTTAAACATAACACATTAACGATTTAGTAGTGATAGTCAACATTTTTTTTATAAGTTGGTGTTTTTGTGAACATATTTTACATTATAATTTGGTTTTGGACTGGTTTGTCATTCTGTTTTAAATTAATAACGGTTACCAATTTTATTGAGACTTTTGCAGAGTATTGTATAAAAGGATAATGCATGGTCCCTTTAAAAAGATACAATTTTTTTAAACAAGTGTTGTCAATGTTGTTGTAGTACTTTTCTATTCCTATCATCGGTATCATGGATTGTATGTTATTAACATTTGAAAATGCGCTAGGATGCGTTAGTGATGTGGCATATGCTATTACCATTGACGAACAGCTTCAATAAAATCGGTACTGCTGTGTTTCCCATGCAACCTATGCTTCCTGAGGACTTCCCTTTTCTCGTAATAATGATGTTGTGTGCTTCTACGGCTCGTTTAAAAAATAGTATATTACTGTTCCAAATTTGACACTGTTTTGGTTGAAAGTTGAAACGTGATGTGAGATCGTATGTTCAGAGTGATAATATATGGGCAAAAACAACACATCACAAGATCTGTCCTTGTCCGTATGTGTGCAAGAATCTTAACTTTATAAACATAAAAGTAATATCGCATTACTTTAAGTTTTTTTTGCGATCGATACTTTTTAAAATGCATGCCTTTGTAGGTTTTTAACGGATATTTAATATAAATAGTTTTCTATATGTGCATCGTTTAAAAGGTCAAAAAGTTTATACCAACAATTTAAACCTCAAGACAAGTTTAACTAAATGTGTTGTTTTATTTCCAAGAAATAGCAAATGGCGTAATCATATTTTGTTGTTTGTTACAAAATGACACACCAAATATCTTAAAACCTACATCATACTGCCCCGGTAAATACTCAGGTGCGTCCCGGTAATATGTGGCCGGTCGATCTGGATAAATCTGGATAAACCAGCAATATTCGTAAAAGCGTCTTCACGCTGTCCCCGTATACAGCCCCGGTGCGTCCAGGTTTCCCCTGTGTCTTACGGTGGTCTTACGGTTACTGTGATGCGCAGAAACTCCCTGGAATAAGCCGGCATTGATTTCGCTCCTGGTGAGTCACCTTTCGGTGATCGCCGGTTCAACATGGTCTATACTTCGGGTCATCAGGAGTCGCTATGGCTGTGGTGCCGGTTTGCGCCGGTGACCAAACCATAGCGACTCCTGATGACCCGAAGTATAGAC
>Ga0224511_10001356_pt1 | contig 14581 bp, 3 predicted proteins | sample SF_May12_sed_USG_2_FD_169988 | JGI IMG/M metagenome (GOLD analysis project Ga0224511, IMG submission 169988) | Sediment microbial communities from San Francisco Bay, California, United States - SF_May12_sed_USGS_8_1 | ecosystem: Environmental > Aquatic > Marine > Sediment | place: USA...
TCCCTGAGGACCAGAAAAATATGACTACACAATGATGAAGTACGGGGCGACATTTTACAGCCGCCACACAGGCACTTAACACCAGCTGTAGTAAGTTATATTAAACTGAAGAAAGGGTAGCCCTCAAGTCGGTCATGCTTCAAATATCGACAAAGAGGCCTTTTAAGAAGATTATGTCAGCACATCTTTATGCAAGCGCAGCTGGTGCAAGGGATAAGACACCAGTGTTATTTTATGTATTAGATCAAATTAGGTCCCCTTGGGCGTGGGTTCGAATCCTCAGATCGAGTTTTAATAAGGGGTGTTTTTTTCTTTTGAATGTTTTTAAACATAATTATTATGTATTTCTTGTATATCTTTAACAATAATAAACATCTTTAAAAATAATAATAAATACAAGACAAAATTACGTATTTAACAGTAATATGTATTCAATCGCAAAACAGTTTTGAGATTTCTTTAAACATGTGCATTTATTAAATGAATACTTCGTTTAAGCAATGCCATCTCTCGAATGATGCCTTGTGTCTAACTTAAAAATGCGTTTGTAAACTTCATGTATTCAACCCACCTTGTATTTCTCAATTAAGCCCGTGAATCATATGAAACACAGTGCATTCACAGATTAAGCAATTATTGTTTTCGTTTTATTTTCTTCAGTTTACGTTAAAGATGCTATGCCTGTATCTTTTAGGCCAGACTTGTTTACATCTTACATTTTAACCATATTTAAACAGTAAAACCTTCCCCCGTAAATATGAGAAACTGCCCAATATAGTTATTCATGCATGTAAAAAAAATACAGGAAAAGTGAATTTGTTGAAAATGTGTTGCCCGCAAGTTCCGCTGTGTTTATTTACGTTTCCCGCCGCCGACTTCAGCATTACAATAACCCGGTTTTCGTTGAAAACCTGGTTAACAATGTACTTTATACGAGGGTTGATCAAAAATAAACCGGGTTTTTGCAATCAAATATTTTTTTATTCGTTCGAACGAGCAATCCTTTACATCAAAAGAAATGGCAATTTATATGCACAAACTATTTTAGAAGAAATTTAAAGGCTTATACATTGCATCACACTTGCAATTTAAACAAATCAAGTTAGGGTCATGTAATATGCATGGCTTGTTCATTTCTACAGCTAATTACAGAGTGTGGGCGAGTTCAGGACAAAATAGATTCAAGCACTGCGATTACACTGCAAATAAATCATCATAACCTTCAGTCATTACAGAGCTTTGGCAATGATCACTTGACCAGGTTACCCTTTATTGAGTGCATGCAAATGATAACAGGAATCAACATATGGTGTTTGAATTGTAACCTGAAAAAATGTGATTGTGTGATCCAAAAAACAAGTTCATATAATTAAATCAAGTTTGTTTGTGTTATAACTAATATTGACAAATCTTGACAATGAGTGCAGACTCCTTATTAGCAAATATTATTTTTAACACTACATCTAATGACCCGTAGTCTGCACAATGAGGTTACCTTCAACATGCTTTGTCTGATCTACATAGACACTTGAACATGTCTTCAAAGAACCGTAACTTGTCCTTTGTGTCCAGTGCAATATCGTTTCCAGAACCATGTTGATTCATTTCAAGCACACACGCAACAGAGTCATTGTTTACCTGAATTGAAATAGCCGTTGTTGATTGATTAATTGCGTGTTGAATGTAACACAAAGAATGAGATCATCGTTCCCTCTCTAAATATATAAAGTTATAAATCGTTCATCAGAACTATAAATTATTAAACATAATGTTAAACATGCACTATAACAAGAATTATTGTGTTTAGGTTTCAATATATCTTCACGCAATCATTTGCGAGTTAAAGTGTAAATGCCAAAAGTGCCAATATCAAAAACACCACAGGCATAGTAAGCATGCTAGATAGACTGTATATTTATGTCGAAAGATACAGATTATTCAAACTTTTATATTATTAAAGTCTTCTCGTTTCTGTAAGGCCAAACAATTAAAGTGAATCAAATAGCATTACTTATTATATTCGTGACAAAGCTATTATGACATTTCGGCACATTTTAAACGGATCATCAATATACATTTTAATCAATAATTTTTCGACAAAATCGGCTATACATAGTATTTGGTCATAAATGACAGCAATGATAAATCCGATGCGCTAGATTATCTCTATACACACTGGTGTCAAAACGTACATATAAAACCTTCAGGGCGTCTGTACTTATAACTACCATTTAGTTATGTCTGTAGTATGTAGAAGACGCTGTTGCGTCAGATTGTAAATTTGCACTACAGCAGACATATACGCAAATATATAACTCTGATGTCAATGGTGTAACATTATATATTACTATCTATATTATAGCATACAATACCTTGTACACAATATAGGTAAACATTATACAGACAGAGAATTATGGCTAGCTATGCTGTTTACGACAAACTTCTTTTGCTAAACACTTATAATCAGTGTATATAACGACTGGTGCAATGCATTCCATACACGCTAACTCGTAAAACAAATCGAGGGTTTGGGGCAAAACTATTGTTACTTGTTACATACAAAAATCTACATGTAGTTAAAATCGTTTTGCGCCATACTCTCGAAATATAAATTAGTGAGAAATAAAGTAGCAATAGTAGAAGTAATAAGGTTGGGTATATCATAAGTAAGTGTTTAAAGACATTTATTTTACAAACATTTGGCATGTAACTATTATACCTAAATTGATATGTCTCGCATTTGTAATACATCTGCCGTATTGAAATAATTATTTTACGCTGGATCCTCATTGGGCTGTTTATGTTGCGTGTGCCCATTTGAAAGACAACCACTGCATGCTTCCTGCTAGACTATGTTTTATTGGTGTTTGCGATTACCACATAAACAGTCAGCAATTGTATCATGGGACAATGATTCAGTTTTTGCCAGCCACTTGTATGTACAGGGTAATTAAAAAGCACCCCATTATATTCTTGCAACTTGTTCATTTTATGTTATTATCAATCAATCTGTATAAACAATTAGATGTCACATTTCAATAATGCCATGTTCTTCTATTATAGTATAGGAAGTCAAATCGACGCAGGAAATAATAACCTGAAACATTCAGCAATGTTACAGTTAAATGACACTATTTAAAGCTGTATGATTGATTCCAAATTGATTATACACGCACTCAGGGGCGAGTTAGCTGTTTCCCCATGTCAAGACGATTGTATGACACTGCAAAAGAACACATGAAATCGATATAAAGCTGCAGGGCATTACATTTAGTTGATTTCCTTTGCACGTTCATTTTCTCTTAGTTGATAACGTATTCAAAAGCATCCTTATGAAATTGACTTTTACCAGGCATAATTCATGTTGAGGTTGAAACAACATTCCAAATTCTCATATTCTGTGAATGTCTCAAATTTTCGATTACAATAAATTCAATTAAAACATTTTGTTAAGTAAAGGCAATAGTATAGTGATGATAAAAGAATTAAATGATCAGACAATCAATATACAACTGATTGAGTATTAGTATTATCGGTATTCCTTGAAATAAAAGCAATCTCAAACAAAACATATGGTTTGTTCAAGCTGATATCTTTTAATTTTCGTACGTATATGAAGAACATTTTTCGAAATTGAATAAAAAAACTTCGTTTATATAGTATATACTATATACAGAAGAAAATGCATTTAACCTAAACATGAGCAATGGCCAGCACATACTTTGTAACTTAACCCAAAACATAAGAACGAAAGCAATACACGTAGACTTGTTGTGCGGAGTCCGCTGTACCTAAACTGTTGCCAAAACTATCATGAAAACTAGTGTTAATGTCAAAACATACTCAGAAGCTGTAAATCAACAGAAACACAGCCAGGTCTGCAAACCACGATGCAAAAGAAGCTTTATATCCAGTTGTCTCGAAATGTACCCTTAAACTGAGTATACCGGTAAACACTTTTGATTAAGCAAGAAGTTAATTTTAGTTTTTAAGCGTTTTACATGTAATCATTACTTAATTTTAAACATGATTCTAAAGCAAATTACTTATGGTATGACACACCAGTAGGAAAATGTGATTCCCTTGTTATAATCCACAATTTCGTGTACTTTTTATCTGCATTGGTGGATGTATATGGCTTGAATAAATGTTACATATTGCGTCTTTATACACAGCGAAGACTTACATATGTACCAGGCATTTGAGGATTAGGTTTTTCCAAAATTACACGTAAAATGATTGCCCATGTGGCAATGTTTGAGAGAGTTTAGGAATACATAGACTCTTTAATCGCTCACGGCGATAAACATTAGTCCATGACAGGACCCATTCAAGGAATAAATTTCGTGTTTGATGAGTTCACTGAGTGATGAACGTCATTAGGGCTTGTTAAAGTGTGAGGGAGTTTGAAGGACTCTACGCTTGCTTTAACCAGCCCTAATGACGTTCATCACTCGGTGAACTTATCAAACACGAAATTTATTACTTTTATTTACACCTCATTTTATCACTTTTATCTAAAAAATACTCAAACATCTTTATTTGAATATTTTAAAAATGTCAATTCAAACCTTCCCCCCTGATTGTTTTCGCAGATGAACTGGTCCGCCGATTCACGCAAACCAAAATAATCATACTACGAGAAAGAATATAGTTCTAGTTTTATGTTTTGTAACAGTTTTATGTCATATTGTAAACAGGTCTTATATGCTAAATACAGTACAACATTCTTACATGATCAAAGATGTTCTTAGTATAAACGAAGAAGAAACCAAACTGTGCTAAAATACTCAATAAAGCACAGTTGTGTGTAACCAAACTATTTACGCTCTTCCAATTTTCTCCCCCAAAAATGTTAAAAGTAAACAAAAACTTACCTTTCAATTTGAATATTTAATAGTGATGTATGTTGTGCGCATGGTAATAATTTAAAAACAACATGTTTAAAAATACAACCATGCTAGAACAATCACTATTAGTTTTGATTTTCGCCTATATGGTTCATTGCCTCATTGCATGACTCTTTATGAGCTTCCATCGATTTTACAATGAGTAAAAATCCATTTCATTATGTTATGTCGACGTTATAAATACGTTTTCACTGTATTCAACAATTCATCTCCACTTACGTTAAGACTTTTTATCACTTACAACCGACACAGCTCCGTATTTTCTTTAACAAAGACTGAGGAACGTCTTAAGAATCTGTCAAAAAAAGCTGCATCATACTTTCGGTAAATGTAGAATGATGTCACAGTGCGACACATAACACTAAAACTTGTTTGTTTTGCGACGGTTGTGCCCCTTTTTTTAAACGGTAAATACTTTTAAGTAAACGGTTTTTTATTAAACTGTACATAAACTGAGTAAAAACTAGTAAACAATAAAAGCCTAAGTCTGTATTGAGAAATACGAAATTTGTTTGGGGAGGCTGTCAGAATAGCCTTACATCTTGTAGAAGCTTTCTTAAAATAGCAACATTCTAAAAATAGCGGGGAATTCCTGACGACATTAGTGTTTTCCGTACCGTTGCGCGGTGATAAGGCTAACGGTGTTCATCGAGGATTGAACTTCATTCGTCCGTTAAAGGAAATTGAAGCAATGGAAATAGAGGTGTAAATATTTACTATTTAACCATTGATCAAGTGTATGTGACTGAAAACTGGACTAAACATATGGTAGTTGTAAAGTGAATTATTTGTTTGTTGTCAATATTGGATTGTTTTACTTTCGTTCTAATTTTGAAGATGAAAATAAACAAAACACTTATAATCAATTGCCGTTTAAGCTATTCTTGACCATAACTACAAGTGGTAAAGTCTAGCTGTATGCTGACCCCACATATAACACTCAACCTAATTTGTTGACCGTTTTCTTCTGCGTTTTTTGTAGTGTTGTGTATCTTTGCATGTGTCATTTTATACCCTTATACTTTACTTGGTGTACTTCTTTGCATCATTTTATTTTTGAAAAACTCTTCAGTTATTTTACAAGGCACTTTTTTATTACTTTTAGACGTTATATTCAAGTAGTCGCGACTTATTCAGTTATTACCCGGCCACTACAATAGTCAAAAGTGCATCGTTACTTTTCTGCTGTGGGGATATTAAATCGTCAAATTAAACAATTAACCTTCAACGTCAGTCTAATAGTTTAGATAGGTTTACAGTCATACAGAATAAAGCAGATATGTTATCATTAACGAAAGATGTCGGAGTTGGGAGTGTTCTCCGACTGGGTAGATGGTGTTCAGAGTATTGAAAACAGTTATGACGCTTTATTTACAACAATTAAAAAGCAAATGTTCTCATGGTTCTTTAAAACGGAATTGAATTTATTTTTTTGCGCGTGTGAAATATTATATATGAAGACATGATGTGTGTTTTCAGATCAGATGAAAATAACATGTGCATTCTCACACACGTCATCTTATTAAGAGTTATAAAGTTCTAAACATCTCCAGGCAATACATCATTTTTATCTGAATAAGTGTAAACGGCACAAAATGCTACAAATACAAACGATCAGACACACTCGTGATTTCTCGAGTACGCATCATAATCCGTTTCTATAGTAATCACAAAACCAACTAAAAAGGAGTAGAAATGAAAGCACCAATAATGCGTTTTGGAAACTACAAAGGGTTAGGCAGGCAGTGAGAGTGCCGGTCCTTAAGAGTATTATTAATGATGAATCAGTCGCCCTGTATCATCTTTTTAAATTATCAAACTAATAGCTAGTCGAAGTTAGAGGGTGTTTATCCATCAGAGTGCCTGTAATTATACATGTATCTATTTATTATTTCTGTACATTGTAAAAGGCCTTAAGGGGTTGAGAATAGGTGTTTATGTCGCGTCATCCCTTTAAAATAGGCAGTTTTCGTCCAAGCATAATTTTTTGCGGCTGTGAACGTTCCTCGTGACAATTTTTGCAAATTCAAAATTAGGTGTTATTCAAAAATGGCATGGACAGAAGTACATAAGAAGTTATACAAATTTGGATTTGTGCATAATTATATTCCATTTGTGCACTACAATTGCACAACATAAACCTTTTATATATGTCCTTGGCAACATGATATTTGTATAATTATTCTTAATGGTGGAAATAGCATAACGTTTCCGATGAACAAATGCTTTATTGGCTTACGTGTTTTTCTATAACATGCATTATCTATCGGTCATCGAGTTGGAAACTTGGTAGGATAGAAACTTAAATAATGTAATGCTAGGCAAAAAGAATCAATACATCCCTTTTGAAACCACAAACTATGCTTTAAATGATTAAAATGATAGTGTGTGTTGAGCACGCTAGTTAGCTATTAAACATGTAACAGATGAATGTCTGGCTGGTATTTAAATAGACGGCAATGACATACCTTCTTAAATAACTGTAATTACAGTAAAATCCGCTTCTAGTGAAATCATCAGGGACGTGCAAATATGTTTCTTATAACCGGAGTTTCTTATAAACGTATATTGAAATAGCTAAACAGCTTAAGATTGGGGAATAAATATCAGTTCCATATAACTGGAAGTTCCATATAACCTGGTTCATTATAAAAGAGCATTACTGTTTGTACTTTGGCAACGTTATTTGTAAATATAGGGATCAACTACCTAATGCAGCTTAATGCATGAGAACCCATCACCGGTGTACCATGCAACCGAGCTATTTGTACATAAAATGATTTGCGTACACTTTTTATATAGCTATGCAATATTTCACTGTCGCAAATTGGTTATTATGTTGGTTATTTTCCCATTGTTCGTAGATCTATGCTCTTGATGCAAATGATCTGCGACAGGGAACGTGGGCACAAACCCAAAAACATTATTCGTAGCTATTTTCGGAACAAAGTCAGATGTAATCATAATCATTTGTAAAACAGATGTAGTCTAATGCACACGCAAAACAGTTGAATTGCACTACCTTTTCAATAAATCAAGCATTGTGATAATGTTCGAAACTAATATCTTCCTTTGAACACTTCGATTATCTATCAGAAATAACCATTCAATACCAAAAGGTTATCGCCAACGGCAAAAATACGCTGGTAGTTTGGAAACTGTCTACGAACTTGTCAGAGTAAGCTCTGAAAGTATAATGGCATGTGGTTATTAGTAGAAATGTAAGTAGCGTGGGGTTATGAGCAACAATAAACGTTTTATGTTATTTGTGCAATAAAATGGATACAAACATGTAGTAAATGGTTGGCATACTCTTGTTTCAGACAAGAAAGATATATATGTACTTATAGCTGTAATATAAATTGAAAAGAGGTTTAAAGAAAGATTGTTGTGAACAATGTAGACATGTCAAGTCCAAGGACATGTCATTGGACATGATGTCAATCAATGTAAATCGATTACTGTATTGTGCACTTTATTTGAAAACGGTAAAATCAAAATAACAAAATACAAAAAAGAGAGTTACATAACAACATTACATAAAGCAATGATTGACGGCTATAATTTCACAAACATTTGGCAGCGTTAAATTATACCGCTATTGATATGTCTGACTATTTGAATAATGTTACTATGTCAGACGATGATTCACACGTGAACCCCATTAGTCCGTACGTGTTTCTTGTGTCCGTAAAGCGGACAATAACAAATTGCGTCCTGTTGGACAATGTTCTATTGGTTATTGCGATATTTTATGAATGTATCATCTCTGTAACTTGAGTAGAAGTTTCCTATCATGAATGCACTGTTATTATGGTGTCCGATGTAGCTATAAATTGTCATGGGTTTATTTCGTTTCAGATGGGAGCCCTATTCTTGAGTGATCAAAACAAGTGAATCAGCTTTTGCCTTCAACTTCTACTGTGCTCCGGCTAGTAAACGTACTGCGTGAATGACAATTTCTACATCGAACACATAAGTGATATAAATTTTACTATTCTCTGTGAAATGTGAGCAAATAGTTATTGAAAATAGTGTTAATATTTTAATACGTTTCTTAGTTTTACTCTCTCCGTAAGCGACCGACTGTTTTCCCTTACATGGAGATTGTGAGAGAAGAATGGAACAGACTATAATAAGATACGAGACAATGAACGTTTGTTTCTGAATCTTCCTTCACTGCGACCTGTCTAAAGTTTAAGTTGCAAGTAGATGTCTTATACTTTTGGAGTGTTGTCCAAAGATACTATTTATTAGTATTACAAGTACTCTGCGTGTACTCCGCTGCATTTGTAATATAAGCTTTATGCGTAAATTGAATTTGTGTAACTCTTTTGTCTTTTACGCGCAATTTTGTAGTTCAGTGCAATGCAATATGTTCAGTGTTTATGACACGTTCCTTAACTTCCCCTTAGAATTTCTTCACATGTCATTTTTAAACGGACCTGGTTAAAGTTATTAATTTGTGTTTAACATAATATATCTCAACATCAAGACATAATACGTCTCATACTTTTGGGGGGTTTTCAGACCTGATTTACAGTATACATGCAGTGTTACACAAATCGTTCTTACGGCAATACCTAATTTCTCTAAGAACGTCCTTATTGCACAAACTGATACACAAAAAAAGACAAACAACACATGCATGTTTCTGCACCAGGCTTCTTATGTTGTTCAGCTATGTACTACAGACACAACAAATAATGAGTATAACTCAAAGTGTCGATAACGCTTGTTGGAAGCTGGAAAGGTACTACGTAGTCAATGCTGCCGTTAATTGCCAGTCCATAAATATATTATTAATGAAGAATTCGTCGCCCTATATCATCTTTATCAAACTAATGACTTGTTTATGTCAGAAACTATAAATCCATGTATGTACAAGGTAAAATGCTTCAAGAGCTTCGTAGATGAGTAAGTGGCACACAATCGCAGTACAATTAACCATTTTCAAACGACACGATTTTCGTGTATTAAGTGAAATAATTCGTTGTCCTCGATGTTTGCCATCTTAAACGAAAACAAAACAATAATTATATAATTATATGGTTATCGTGGCAGAAACGTTAAAGGATGAAAATATCATTAATATAGTCTATTGGGAGTTCGAGATAACAAGGGCGAACATATATGCAAATGAAGTTATTCCTGCGTAAAATACTCATAGGACATAAGATCAAACTGATCAGTGTAGACTGTAGTGTGTCGAGTACATTTGAAAATGTTCACGTGCGTCACGTACAAACGACACTCATATGTCCTTTATTGTGATTGAATGCTGAGTGTCGCTAAAATGAAAGATCAGAAATTTCAGATAAAATACTAAGTATTTTAAGGAAACCAGTTAAGTCTGTACACAGATATATTTGTGTTAAGGTATGACCTTCCTAATGGATTCACATATTGGCAGCTAGGAAGAGATTTGATAAACCTTTTTTATTTAGATATATGCCATTTTAAGACAATCCACCGCACAACATTTCTAAGTTTTTGGATTTTGATTTTATAAACAAGATTGAAAAATTTTCATTTTATTCATATTTAAGGGAGGTAATAAGGTGTAAAATTACTTCCCTTTAATTTAATTTAAGCAAATATAGGTAACTTGCATTTTAAAAAGATTTTCTACGGTTGAAAAGTAAAAACATAATATAAATCACATTTTAATGAAAAAAACTTGTTTATTTTTTTGATAAAAAATACAAATGTGTATCCTTCATAGTCCATTAGGAAGGTCACACCTTAAGGACATGAAAGGCTTTACATTAAACCGAAAGGTTATAACTGGTGCAAAGTCAAACTGACGCTTTTCGTTCTTTAGGAATCACACTTGTAAAAGATAATTTGATGTGAGAAATATAATTAAAAAAACATTTACATATAATCTGGTATAAAAGATTTTTTAGTTTTCCATATCCCCGAAAAGGAAGGATGAGATTGATATGAAAGAATACCTCTGCTTATAGGTTGGTCGTTGGTTTGTATGCATGTATACTTGCATGTTTGTGTATGAAACAACAGAAACAACTGAATTGAAATGGATAATTGATATATTGCGTGTAAAATGTAATAAAAAGAGTAAGATAGTCGCGCCGTCTCTAAATATAAAGTGTTATAACACGTGCTTTAGAACTTTAAATCAATAAACATAATATTAAGCAATATAACACACATTGTTGCGTTTAAGTTTCAAAATATCTGAATGCAAAAACAATGTGTGAGTGAAAGTGTAAATGCCAAAAGTGTCAAAAATCAAAGACACATCATTCATAGTACTTTAACAGTTATCAAGCTATCTAGTCTGTATATTTATGTCGACAGACACAGATCATACAAACTTAAGCATTCTTGTATTATATGGCTTAACCATTAAAGTGAAACATAAAAGTATTGTTATACAATTTCAATTTTTTATTAAAGTTTTGTCCAAATCTGCTGTATATAGCCGATGGCCTTAAAAAATAACAATAATAAAACGTATAAAGCCATCAGGGCGTCTGCAATTATAACTACCATTTAATTCTGTCTGTACACTGAAGAAGGCGTTGTTGCGTCAGATTGTCAAGCTGCACTACATTAACAAACATTAGCAGTTATGTATGGGCTTGCCCATGTGACGTTTGTACAACTTGCCTTACTGGTGGAAAAAATATTACCTTTTTCTGCTGAATAAATATTGTATTGGCTTTAGGGAATATCTTGAACATGCATTATCGCTTGGTCATCGAGGCAGGAACATAGTAGGATGAAAATATCATTAATATGGTCTCATGGGAGGTCCAGTTTATCATGGCGGACACAAATATAAATGGAATTGTTTGTAATAAATGCACGCATAATTTGGAATACATTTCATGTATTTGCAACGGTTGTGTTAACATTTTAGGAACGACAAATATTTCAGTAAAGATATATATACCACATCACATGCCATGCATATTCAACCCTTTAAGTGAAAATGAAAGTTGACCTTATGTCGCATTGATAAAACATAAGCCAACTAGTGAATGCCTTATATAATACAAAAACAAACGTTTTTGTTTACAAGTTTTCCGCAGAGAAGAAACGATTTAAGTACTTAAGCTGTTGTTTTGTTAATTTAGGTCAATGCATAGTTCCGTCATAATTATATGCTTTAAATGTATGGACAAAGTGTATAAGCTTTATGATAACATGTTATAATAAGGAATGTAGATATGAGTATTTTTCTTCTGCATTATACATTATTTTTCATCTTCTTGTATTTACTTTAATATAACCAGACTAGCTGAAACTGCACCTAAACAAAGGAATTAGGAAACCATTAATAACTAGGGTGAAAGAACTTTGAGATTGCTGCATAACCACAACTTATTACTCTAACACTTTGTAACGTCGCTGTCTAATAAGTATTTTGGTAACATTCCACCATCATGTCAGAATATACTTCAAAGGGTAATGACTTCTGGTTGCGCGAGTAGTGTAGGAGTATATTTATTACTTACGTTTAAATGTATACGCAAAAATAAATAACTTTTACGTCAATGGTGTAACAATATATATTACTACCTACATACTAGCATACAATACATTTGGCATACGATTGTTGTAAACAAGATAGGTATACATTATACAGACAAAGAACTATGGCTGGTTATGCTGTTTACGACAAACTGCTTATGCTAAACACTTATTATACAAACTGGTGCAATTAATTCCTTACACGCTAACTCGTAAAACAAATCGAGAGCTTAGGGCAAAACTATTGTTTAAATAACCTAGTTACAATAGTTTTGCGCCAAGCCCTTGAAATATAAATTAGTGAGAAAAATGTAGCAATAGAAACAAATACAGAATACAGTTGAGCATATCATGAATAATTGTTTGAGGACATTTTTTACAAACATTTGGCAGCTAAATATTATACGAAAATTGATATATCTCGCATTTGGAATAAACCTACCCTATTGAATAATGATTTTACGCTGGACCCTCATTGGGCTGTTCATGTTGCGTGTGCCCGTTTGGAGGACAGTCACAGCATGCTTCCTGCCAGACTATGTTTAATTGTTGTTTGCGATTACCACATGGACTGACTGTAATTGTTTCATAGGAAAAGGATTGGAGCTGGGATATCCATTCAGTTTATGCCTGCCATTGTATGTACAGGGTAAATAAAAAGTACTTCAATACATTCTTGCAAATGTTTTATTGTGTGTTATTATTAATCAATCTACATGAACAATTAGATGTGACATTTCCATAATGTCATGTTCATCTATTATAGTATAGGAAGTCAAATCGACACAGGAAACAATATTCTGAATCATACAGCACTGTTTCAGTTAAATGACCATATTTAAAGATGTTTTGATGGATTCCAAATTGATTATACACGCACTCAGGGGCGAGGTAGCTGTTTCCCCATGTCAAGACGATTGTGTGACACTGCAAACACTTGAAATCGATATAAAGCTGCAGTGCATTACATCTAGTTGATTTCCTTTGCACATTCATTCTCTCTTGTTTAATAACGTAGTCAAAAGCATCCTTATGAAATTGGCTTTTACCAGGCATAATTCGTGTTAACGGTTGAAACAACATTCCAAATTCTCATATTTTGTGAATGTCTCAAATTTTCGATTACAATAAATTTAATTTGAAACATTCTTTGAAGTATTGGCAATTGTATAGTGCTGATAATCGAAATCAATTATCAAACAATCGATATACAACCGATTGAGTATTAATTTTATCGGTATTCCTTGAAATAAAAGCAATCACAAACAAAAAATAGAGTTTGTTCAAGCTTTTGTCTTTTAATTTTTCGCACGTTAATGAAGACCATTTTCTAAATTAAATAAAACACTTCGTTTATATAGTGTTTACTCTACACAAAAGAAAGTACATTTTAACCAAAATAAAATGATCAATGACCACCGCGTACTTTGTAGCTACCCCTAAAACAAAAGAACGAAAACAATACACGTTGTTGTGCGGAGTCTGCTGTACCTAAACTATTGCCAAAACTATCATGAAAACTAGTGTTAATGTCAAAACAAACTCAGAAGTTGTAATCAAAAGGAACACAGCCAGGTTCGCAAACCACGATGCTTAATATCCAGTTGAATCGAATTTTACCCTTAAAGTGAGTATGAACACTTTTGATTAACTAGGGGGAAATGTTTAGTTGTTAAGCGTATTAATCAGCACCTAATTTCAAAATAATTCTGAAGCAAATAACTTATGGTATGACAAGTAGAACAAAGTGATGCTCTTGTTATAATCCAGATTTTTTGTATTACAATGAATGTAGCATATTGCGTCATTGTAAACAGTCATGACTTATGTACCAGGCATTTGAGGATTTGTCTTTTCTACACTTACACGTACAATGATTGCCTATGTGGCAATGTTTGAGTGCGTTTAAGAATAAAAAGACTCTCTAATTGCGCACATCGATAAACAGTCATATAATTTATGACAGGACCCTTGGACTAATTAACCTTTGATCAAGTGGATGTGACTTAAAACTAGACTAAAGAACATATGGTAGTTGTTAAGTGAATGATTGGTTTGTTGTCAACATTGTAATGTTTTACTTTACTACTTATTCTGAGATGCCAATAAAACAAAGCACGTGTAATCAATTGCCGTTAAAGCAATTCCTGACCATAACTACAAGTTAA
>Ga0224511_10001357_pt1 | contig 14581 bp, 3 predicted proteins | sample SF_May12_sed_USG_2_FD_169988 | JGI IMG/M metagenome (GOLD analysis project Ga0224511, IMG submission 169988) | Sediment microbial communities from San Francisco Bay, California, United States - SF_May12_sed_USGS_8_1 | ecosystem: Environmental > Aquatic > Marine > Sediment | place: USA...
AGCTTAATAGAACGTTGCTTGATATCGTTGTAGCGTTTAAGTAAAACGCTGCATTGTTAATTGTATTCTGTTATTCTATATTATATATAACGATTGGCAGGGAGTAGCTTTTCTTCGGGTACAAAAACGTTGATTCCATATGATTTATGTGACTTCAAACATCAAAAACAGAATTACTTACATAAGTACATACTTGATTATTGGCGTTTTCTTAGTAAGCGCCCATGTCAACGTCGTGAGTGGTATATATATTTTTGTTTACTCTGAAGCCATTAATCACTCTTTTTGTTAATAATTAACATATAAAGACAGACTTACCTTGATTATATATGTATGGTTATTTAATTTATACTAACTTTTTTAAAGTGGATTGCGACGCATGCTATCCTAACTTATATTAATCACTCTAGATAAATGCAACTCATTCCAGATTACTTTATATAAGAAGCGCTAAGCGGTTTATAACGTTTGTGGCATGATAAGGTCAGAGAGCTCAAACCCTCGGCCTCCCGCTCAGGGATAGGGGTGGGGGCGAACGCTCTACCACTGAGCCATCGCTGCAGTTTACAGTAACTATTGTGGTTTGTCTGTTGGATTGACTGAATGCCAACCAAACAATCTCTTTAAGCCGTAGAAACATTACTACTTAATAGTTAAATGATGTATTTCGTAGCTTCATAGCTTATAATATACCGTTGGTACTACCAATTCGGGTAAAGGTAGCATGCACATAATATGATGTATAGGTATACTAACTGAATATTTTTCATTTGTTAAAGTCAATGCAACATTCAGATACTACCTAATTCGCAGGTGATAATGTTTGTTTAGATTGTTTATTTATGTATTATAAATCCACATATTTTAAGTTAACGTTTTTCTGGTGTTTTAAATTAAACACAAAACCACCATTTTGGTTGCAGTATAAAGCTACATTTTACACCTTATACATAAAATATGCACCTCATTACAAAAAGCTGAAACAAAAGAAACGGGCAAAAAACTCGAATCGCAGCAAAACATTTGCCAAGTTATTATTACAATTGATAGTTATTAGAACCTATGCAACACTCACAAAACGCATGGTGTCCTACTTTTCAAAAGTGCAGCTTACATAACTGACAGGTCATATTGTTATGCCGTTGTATAGCCTAATTACACTATGTATGTGAGATCGTTGATATTAGCGATAATGCGTTCATCAAAACTACCTTTATGTCGTATGTTCATTGCCAATGAGGGATTTATGCATAATCCCACGTTGCTCGTGCACGCTATGTAGTGGTACACGTAGACCACGATATTTTGTCAAGTTACTTTGCAAAATGATAAACGTAACGGCTCAGACATATAAATAAACGAAAAGCTGGAAAAAAACGGGACATGAATCTGTCAAAAAGTCCTATACAGAAAATGCGTAAAAAATTGTCAAGCGAGATATTTAAGTTGAAGCTACTTCAGCTGTGTAATAAGAATATCGCCGTTTTGAATCGGCATTGTACATGCCTGATATAAATATAAACTCTAACTAAAGTAAATGTCGACTTTTTGCAATGCGTACCTTTGTTATTATGTTAAACATTAAATAATCATATTGTAAAGATATGCTTAGAAGTATTTAGGAAAAGATGGAGTATAACCCCTTTAATGTGATAGTTTACGCGTTACATATTTAGTTTTTGGCAGACAAAATATAATAAGTCAATTGTTAATATGCCATACACACACACCGATTAATTAACTACAAGTATATGTTTGATGCCGTCTTTACACCGGTTAGATCATGCTTACACTGTAACCAGATATCTTTAATCAATGTGTTCTTTGAAAACATAGGCGACCGCAGAATAACCAGTACACACAGCACATACCAATGCCTTTGACTGAAACCAATGCTCTTGGGATGCAGAATTAGATGACAAGCAGTTTTCTCCATGACCAGATCAACAGACTTAGTGCTGTTGGACGAATTATACTTCTAAGCACACACCCCTAAATGCTACATCTTAACTACTGTGTACGAACATGTATTACCAGATACACGTGTACATTGAAACCGAAAACACGATTATTAATTACGACGTATTGATATTATTAATACGATACAATATACTGAATGCATATATATAAAGCTCTACATATCCACAATAATCCTAAAGAGATTTACACAGACTCAAACTAAGATAGTGTACAGATTGTGCTGATTAGTTATGCCTAATTGAATAAGTCTTGTATATACATGTTGAAAATTAGTTCGTGTTTGAACTGACATTGTATGATGAATTATAAAGACATTGACTAATGAGCTTGATATCTGGAAATACCCCGGTAATCCTTATGTAGATAAAAAAAATTGATTATAACAATTTGCTAACTAACATTTCTCTTCAACTCTCGGTGACGGTCATTGATGAGCACCTTCAATAAAAACGCGGCTGCTATTTTCTTTTCGCAAGCTATGCATTTTAGGAATTTCCCTTTTCTCAGTTTGGATACTTTTCTTTTCAATCTTAGACCACGGTGCTGCGTATGTAATATTTATAAATATTAAAATATTATGTCAAATAATAAACTTCAAAGATTGTTTTTGATATACAAACCGTGACCACCTTTGAAATACTCCCAAGTTTTCGGAATGTTACCTAAGAACACATTACCATGTGTTTTTTTAGTCCGATAACCGTAACTAATGCATTTTAGATAATTACTCAATGACAAACATGTGTACACAACGTTGACGAGAACACTGTATACTGCTACCTGCCTCCAAACACAAAGATGCTAACACTCAAGATCCTATTTGATATTTTGACAGATGGTTGTTCTTAGTATATAAGCTGTTGAAAGTGAGTATTCAAGTGTAAAATTTGTTTTTGCTTTCAAGTCAACCCTGTGTAATGCAAAGACAATAATCCATGAGCAAGAATGTATTAGATCAAATGGCATGGTAAGGGTTCTTGAATTCCCCGGTAAAGCCGGGTAAATGAAAGCACGACCATTGTACATTCCTAGAGTTGACGAAATGCGTACTTTTAATAATTGACAAGAAAATGGGTGTTTATGTATTTATTTATTTATTTATTTAGTTTAATTGATATGCAAGAAATTTAACCTATTTTTTTTTTAATTCTTATCGAAATATCGACTCCGAATTAAACGTTTTATTTTACAATGTTGTAATGACATATGTACAAATTAATTGATAAATCATAGCAATGGCCCCAAAAGGTAGTAAAGTTATATTTTTATCTGTCATGTATAATTGTTGAATGATGTGTTTCTGAAGTCGCACAAGAAGGCGAAGAACGACCAATTTGTGTATGACAGCAAAAACATGCAATAGCTTAACCCAACCTGGTACGTTTGCAATTATATAGTGGTCTATCTGTATAAATGTCTCAACAACGCAAGGAAATATCATTGTTAAAACAGCAAACTAGTATACATCTAAAAATATATTTAGATTGGATATTAATTGCATTGACGGTTTCGTTATGCTAATGTGCCACTTATTGTTTTCTGTTTTTAAGGATTGAATCATTTTTTCGTGCGCATATGGAGTATAAACGCCCAGACGGAGGTTTGAAAATTCCGTGAAGCGCGCTTCTCGTTAAATTTTCAAACCTACGTCTGGGCGTTTATACTCCATATGCGCACGAAAAAATGATTCAATCCTTATATTTACATTTTCTCCATCATGATAATTATAAAATCAAATGTTTAAACCATATTCGGGGGCTTACTTTTCGTACTATAAGGGCAAAACATGTGGGGGTAATTCCGTCATCGGAAACAGCAAATACGCGCCCTGTAAAACTCAACAGCGTGAAGAAGCTTCCTACGCAAAAGAAAGAGATTAACTTAGTTCTGTAGTTTTCGTTTTTATTGTAAGAATATAACGGACATCTTACATACTTCAAACTTTTTAAAATATTTTTACTTATTGCTCGAAAACTAACATACCTAAAAAGTATATGCACTTGCTTACGTACATGTACATCACAACATGTGCAGTAAGTGACATGTTTTGAACAGTGTTGTCAATTGTGAAATCTATTTATAGCCGTTTGACAGCAGCCAGGCTATAAATAGTCAATGGTATACATGTGCAGTACCAAACTCCCCGCAGTGATTACTTCCCTTGACAGTACATTATATCACTGCCACCAGCAATGTTTTTCGCCCAAATACAGGCGGATAGTTTTTTTTTCAATTACATTTTTTCTGGACTTATCTCCTCAAAAAATAGTTTCTTTCCTTTAAAAATATCAAATAATCATAATTAGAAATATTAATTTATCATATCAAAATAAAGTAACTTAAAATATGAAATTATGAAAGTAAAGTTTCACCGTACTGTACAGAATTCAACGTACTGTACATACAGAAAACTAAACGCATCACGTGATACTCTATCGTCACGTGACCCTTGCTGGAGGCAGAGATTAAAGTAGCAACGCGTGACGTAATCGCTGTGAGGAGATTGGTGCAGTACTCACAGAAGACAGCGCGTTATTTAAAAGTATAGTTTAGTTTTCACTGTGTTTGTGTATTGAAAAATACTACACAAATAAAACAAATTAGAATGTCGCTTTTGTTTTTTCTATTACAAATTAATTAAGTGTTTAAGTTTGTAAAGAAAACGTCGCTTTTTCCTCTGCTTTTTACAACCCTTCAATTGAAGATTGTAAACAAACGAATAGTATGCAAACACGTGCTTTTCTAAAGTTAGACAAGAAGTACTGTACAATATTACTCCGCGCTAAGCATCTGTCAGTTAAAGATTTGATTGACAATAGATGTCACGCCCTCAAGGCGGTCCCAGAGCGCCGCGCAATACACAAATTAAACGCTTATTTTTTCCTACAGAAAATTAGGATTGAATGTAAATATTGTAATATAAAGTGTTTCAGGTAATCCTTCATAAGAAAAAGAACGCGCTTTCACTAATACACGATTTGAAATGTTAAATATCAAAACAGTAATTATACGAAGTGCATAGTTATTTTGGGCGTGTGTATTTTTTGTAATAATTTAATATCAACGTATTAAGCGCTATGTCAGTTTGTGTTTAATGTTAAGACATCAATCTCGCTTACAATTTTACATGAAATAAATTTATAAGCACAATTATCTTTGTTTGGTTGGAGGGATAATACTTAAGCCGTATAACGTGTATAACAACTTTTTACATTCATGTTTTCGTATCAGTGCACAAGGTTTGATGCTTGAAAAGTAATTTATAATTCAGTAAACATGATTCCGTGCTAAAAACAAAAAGAAATTTTAATTCTACATATCAGCGTTTTGCAAATGGTAATGTTTATCAAGTCTGTTGTATTTAGACTTAAGATTAGGTGTGGTAAGTCCGATTTATTAACGTTAATTTTTTCATTTGTCGAACATTAAGCACAGCTTTGGCTGCATTTAAAGCATTATACTTTACGTTACACATAAAATATGCTCTTTATCACAACGGTAAAAAGAATACAGAATAAACGGGTTTCATAACAAAACCATTGCCAAACTATGATCATGTTTGCTTTTTAACTTATGAAACACCTAATGTTTAACATTTCAAAAGTGCAGATTGTATGATTTCCATTTTTTATGCTGTGTTGTTTTATTAATTGTTTACTATCGTAGTTATAATTGTACAATAATTAATAGTATAAAAGTTAAGAGCGTCGCAGTTAAGGGGAGATCAATTTATGAATATCAATTATGTACACTGATAGTCACCTTTTGATGTTTAAACAACAAGCAATTATGTTGAATTTACTTTATTATGAACATATTTTTTAGTTATTAACTTACTTGAAAAGTACAATTTTTCCGGTTATAAAACATAACATTTATAATTGATGATTGCTTGTTGTTTGAACATCAAAAGGTGACTATCGGTAAAAACATCGACTTTGCGGCCCACAGTTTTCAACAAAGTCGTTTTTTCCTGTAATGTTATAACATGCATGTTTAGCTATAATTTGCAGTTTCTCATACTAACGGGAGTATGATTCACTGCTTAAGCATGGTTAAAAAGAATAATAAAAACATGTTTGGCCAAAAGATGCATACATTGACTTAAAATGCACTGGCGTAATTATTTTGCCACACGAAACAATTGACTCGAAAGCACGTGTGTATATGTACTATATCGTATGTGAAACATATATGACAACAATTATTATCAATTCCTGGAAATTATAAAAATTGAAACGTGCTTTTATGAAATAATAAGCACGTTAGTAAATGACCTTGTTTATATAATATATTGTATGACGGATATAAATTACGGTAAACCCGTTGTATCTAACGCGGTTCGTTGTATAAAAATGAATTGTGTTTTTCAATTTCTTTGTTAATTATCAATGCAAAGGGAATTTTAAAATGTCATGACAAATAATGTGTTTTGGACAACAAAAATGAAAACACAACAACAACAAAACCGAAAAGCCAGCATAAAATCACTTGCCAGAGATAGGAATCGAGCCCGGGACCTTTGGCAATGCAGTCAGGTGGGTTACCGCTAGGCCATCAAGATTCAAGACAACTGAACGTATCGATTGAAGTCAAGCTATTGAACTGAGGCAACGTAATGGGTTAAAATATAAATAAAATCAAAGTTGCTGTTTTTCGATAATATTTCAATATGCATGGACAACTATTTTTGGCAGTTTCCCATACTTGTAGGACTATTCACTGCCTCAGTATGGTTAAAAAGAAAGATAAAAACATGTAAGGCCAAAAGATGCATTTAAAATCAATGTAGTGCATCAATTCTAAAGCTGTACATGTCTACAGAAACTCATATAAGATTTAATATTTCCTTTAAATACGCGTACCAATAACTATGGTTTTGTATTGAAGCGTTGTTATGTTATCAATCATTCTTAGAACACTACTCTCCAAATTTATATATGTATGAACTTTTTAATTACATTCTGTTTACCACATCTCATAAATCCTTACATGGTAGTGTAAACATTTTTATATTATGTGAGTTTTAGATTTTGTAAGTACATGTATGCAAAATACCCATAAAATAACAACATAATTACATAGTCTTATCTTGAAGTAGTCACATTTTTCTCTGTAAAGTTCTGAACACCCATTTTTATTTTAAACTGAATAGCACTATTATTACTCCGCAGTGTCCAAGAACTCAAAAGTTTATTGCATTTATACTTAGTGCTTTTTGAAAAAAACATCAAAAATATTAAACTTGATAAGATGAATTTTATGCAATGATGTACTCAAAACATGAAAAAAATTGATGGTATATGTATTGCATCCATAAACCTGTCAATATTTTGTTCTTTTATTAAAACCGTTGTTTGAAATTCTACTCCGGTGACAATCTCTAGCAAACTGTTTGGTTGTGAACGAATATTGTAAAATATACCATGCGTCTTGATCTTTTCTTAGAAACGTATGTCAGTGATTTCTGCGAGTAGCGACAGCCACCTCAATTATGACACCAAGAAGCTTAAACACTTTACCTTGATGTTCATGATAATTACTAAATGACAAACATTTGTTCACAGCATTGATGAGTACAGTATATATTGCTACCATACTCCAAAAACAAAACTGCTTTCAATCAAGATCTTACTCTATGCTAGACATATGGTAGGTCTTAGTGTATAAGCTGTTGAAAGTGTCTACTCAAGGGTTATATTTGAGTTCGCTTTCAAGTCAACTTAAGTTACGCAAAACAATATAACATAAACGTAAATGTATTAGTTTTAATGGCAAAGAATGTGTATACGTGGTTATGACAGGTAAATATAACACGACCATTGTACATTCCGAGAGTTGACGGCAATTCCTGTAAAGAAGGATTGTCGAAATGTGTGTGTGTTCGTTTTCACACAGAAACACACCTGATGAAAATGGACAATTGTGAACACGCTAACAGAATGTTATGTTTATACGAACAATGTACCGATCATGTTTTTGAGTTTGCATTATACAATGTCGTTGTCAACTTTACGTTTGCCTTCACAACGCTGCAAAAAGTACACTTATATCGATCATGTAAAGTAATGCAATTTAATCAAATTTAAACAGATTTGATCGGAAATACATATACACATATTTTTGTAATCCTAACATTCTACATATCTTTTCGTTTTTCCACTGATATGTAACATATTTCAGACAGTTTATATGAGATAATAAAAACGTTTTTCCATATGTTTTTGTGATTCCAAACATCAAAAACCTAATAACTTACAAAGCACATACTTGATTCTTAGTGTTTGTATATTTTAGTACCTTTAATGTCAACGATTCGAGTGCTATTTTATATTTGCTTTACTCATAAGCCATCAATTTTGCTAACTGTTTCCCACGAAAAGAAGCAATTAGCTAGAATATGTTTGTATGTGTACAAGAATACCTGCTTTAACAGGGAAATGGTAACTAGTACATAGAAACAACATATATATCAAAGCATATTAATCTGTAATACCACTGTATTACCATTTAGATTTCGCATGCCTATGTTCCATGCTTAAAGTACTGATCGCATTGGTTTGTATAGTGCAAGAAGAAAAACATTGTGCATTTACGTATCTCGTAGTATCTGAATTAATAACTTTCTATTAAACACTGTTGAACATAAAACACAAAGATGTGTAGCTGAGACTGCTTTTTATGCCATGCATGTTATTTTGTCTGAGGACTTTTTCCCCTCAGATTATGCAAACACAGCTATCATTGTAAGGCCATACCATGTAACGTGAACATAACAAAGTATGAACCTTATAACATAAATAACTGTTGGAAAGAACGCAGCAACAAAATATTTTCCAAATTATAGTAATAAACATTGTTTTTTAAAACAATTCACCTCTTACGAAACACAAGATGTTCTACATTATTTTTAAAGTGCGTTTTACTCATTCGCACTGACAAGAAATGTTTGCCAAAGTATTATATCATCTGCACAACAAAGGTATGAGAGATGATATTCTAGGCAAGGTTCATATATGTACGATAATATTGTTGATTGAGAGAAACCCTAGTGCACGAAACCATAATTGTTTTTGTTCTTGCGCTTTGTTAATTTTAAATGACCTTGTGTCTGCGGCAGCTACAATGATATAAACGAACAATAGCAAGGTTATGCATATTTTGATTAATTGCGCCTTAAAAACACACAAACAAGTTTTTTTTCTAAATGTCTGTTGCGTCTTGGTGTTCTACGTGTGTTTGTGTTGTTCTGTGTGTTTTCCGTGTACGGGCCATTTTGTCATGGTGCTATTAAACTTGACATGTCTACATTGTTTACAACATTCTTTCGGTGAACATCTCTTCAATTTATATTGTAAACTAGCAACGGTTATCCGATCACAGACAGGGAGATGTTGCATGTTTAAGAGTAACTGATCTAGTTTGGTTTGTTTGTCTTGCCTAACAGCATTGTAGTTATTATATGTACACACATAAATCTATAGTATAGGGGCACGTGCGTTCTTTGATAGCTAAATGCGTTCATCAAACACACCGTTGCGTTGCATGTTCATTGCTGGCGGGCAATTCATGTACGCTCTAAGGTTTACCATGCACTTCTTTGTTTCTCTTACGTCGGCTTTGTATGATACAAGGCTAAAACCTAACACAATTGAAAGTCCAGCTAAACTAACCGTAAGATACGCTTTCAAAGCTACATGTGCCGAACAAAAATACATATTTAGTGGTGTTCACATGTGTCGCGTCCGCCATCCGCGTACGCGCACGTCATCCACGTCCAGAAATAGAAAAAATCACTTTCATTTCTTTTTATAGAAGTGTTTAGATGTGTATGCGTCCGCCATCCGCTTTCCGCGTCCTTGTGAATCGCTCACTGCTTGATGTTTTGAAGTACGCGGACAGAAGCGAATGGCAAAATTGCCATCACGAATGCTAATGTGTTATGTTAGCACAATAATAAGCATAATTGGCACACATAACTTCAATAAATAACGCATCTTAATTATTTATCTTAAACAAACAATGATACAAAACTTATGCAATCAAAAACTATTATATATTCAATATATTTAAAGGGTGAAAGACGCATACACATGTGAACACCGCGCGCGAACGACGGGCGCTGATGGCGGACGCGTGCACATGTGAACACCGCGCGCGAATGACGGGCGCGGATGGCGGACGCGTGCACATGTGAACACCGCGCGCGAATGACGGGCGCGGATGGCGGACGCGTGCACATGTGAACTCCGCTTCGACTCGAACGAGTTTTTGTAATGCTTCCGTTGTTTGATTTTTCTTGTTTTATATTAAAACACAGTATACACGTAGTAGACTTTAAATTGTGTAAACAATGATATTATTACAAGAGGTAAAAGATATGCATTTAAATACAAACTAATACCTACTGTTTACAAATTTGATTCTTTAAGGTACACGTGCACCATGTCAAGCAAAACAGTCATGTTGAATAAGCGTGGTGCACTTGACTATAAATACAATACACACATTGTCTAGAATACAGAAATATAGAACTCTACATATTCACAAATCCTGGAGAGATTATCACAGGCTCAGACTCGGATACTGCACACATGTTGCTAATAAATATTGCTTAATTGTATAATTCATTTCTCATACAGGTAGAAAATTAGTTCACGTTTCTACTGGTATTGTATACTCAAGTATAATCAGGACCCTATCACACAGATAACAAAACATGTAACGTGCAATACTTGTATTATGCATTATTAATAATAAGAAAAGTTTTATAATATTTTTTTCATAATTTTAACAATTTGCTAATAAGCATAGTTATTTTTCGTACTCTTTTCAAAACTTAGATAAAATATTTAATCTTAAGGCGTGGTTATAATTGTGTCACATTGATACATTTTTAAAATGTTAACGTTACACATGTGTTGTTGCTGGTTTGTTTCATCTACACTTTAACCAATGCTCGCATAGGCATGCCATGTAATCTTTAATCAATGTTACTTTGATTTTGTGTAAAACAGAACAGAACAGAACATAAGTTTATTAAATTAGGCGGTTAGCCTTTCATCGTATCAACACAAATATATAATACAAATATTACAAGGTCACATACATATATACACAAACAATTACAATGTTTGTTTGCAATACTAGTAATTGAAGCAATTTGTGCTCGAAACAAGTAAGTATACAGTGATGATTTGATGTTGTGCCAAATGATGCTAAAATTAGTAAGATCATCATTTACTGAAAAACGTGTGTGTCTATTTCTGATTAGTTGCAAAGCTACCAAAATTGAAATAATCAGATGTGCTTACACTGAAGGTCTTCCTATATTATTGACATATGGAAGGGTTTAGGAGATAAGCTGGTAAAAGCGTCTACTCAAGCACACGATTTGTTTTTGCTTTCAAGTTACGCAAAACAATTAAACAATAAAGGGAGTGTTTAAGCTCAAATGACATACATTGTAGTAAAGGTACCTAAATACCTGAGAAAGCCAGGTACTTGAAACAATTCTATTTACATTATGAGAGATGGCGGATACGACGAGTTTACAGGACATGGTTTTTTCATGTATTTATTTGTGGTTCATTAAAAGAACAGTCCAATGTATTAATCCACTCTCGCTTATCCCGCACGAAATAACTATATTTTGAGTAATGTTTGAGAGCAAATGAAAGCCAGACATATCCTTGTGTCCTCATCGCTAAGCAAGGAAGACTAGTGTCCGGCAAAGAACCTCTTTGGGATGCAGCAGTCGGGATTGGATCCAGAATGTCACGCTCACTATGACAAATGCTGTACCACTAGCGTACTAGGACGAAACGACACTAGGGTCTGATCTGTTGACATAATGTAAACCCGGTTTAGCTCAGTCGGTTTCACATCGGACTCGTTTTCTAAGGGTCCGGGGTTCGAATCCCACCAGGCTTCTTATAATTGTTGGTACTAGAGAACAAGCAGTCGGATTCAGTTGCCATTCACAGCTGGCTCATGTGACGAAGCTGTCAGTCGCTTGCTTAGTTAATGCAACTAGTACAGGCTTAATCAGCACCGCGTGATAGTAGATGTATATACTTGTTAATACTTCTTTAAAAGTTAAAGAAAACTAACAACGAAATGTTTATTTATTGACAGATAGTCTTATTGCTTAAAAAGCAACTATTGTGTTGTACATGTTTCTTTACAGGTACGTATCAATATGAGGCTTTGTATTACTAAGAAGATATGTATAGCTATAACTCGTAGTAGCTAAATCCAATTGTAGTACCCATGTGGTAGAAACGTGTTAAACATCTGCACCCAATGCTTTTTATGATACGTGTGTCTATTTGTAGCACTTTGTTTAGGATTGTAGGCGTTGCTTTATAGTTAACATTAGTGTTTGATTATGTCCAGTAACACTGTTTAAGAAGCAATCATAATAGCTATACTTCCATGTCCTGACTTATTTAATTAATGTTTATTTTATTTTTATATTCCGCACAAGGGTTCAGTCATTGGTCTATCATTATTACAGTCTATAAAAGCAATCTTCTAGAAGTAATGTGAATCATATAGTATTACAAATTCTAAGCAGTATAGTAGAGTCATCAAAACGGACTGAAAGCCTTATATCTTTTTGCGAGTCTGTAAAGATGTCATTATCTTTTAATGTGTACGTTGGAATTGTGATGTTCAATCTGATAATGATGTTATCTTCTTCTTTAAGTTTAAGTGACGTACAGATGGTATGCCATATCAAAAGAATGTTTATGGAATGATTTACTTGACATCGGTAAAATTTACTCGTATACGGACTGAGTAATTATCAAAGTTTAATTTATTAGAAATATGTTTTACTGCAATCATTATTTTGCCTTTAATGAAAAAAATAGGAAATAATGACTTGGAAAAATACTCGTTGAAATGCCTGGTTATATAATCAGTAGTTATGAAATTCAGACAGAATTTAATAAATTTTGAAAAATATGTATGCGTAAAATATGCTACCGTACTTGAAAATAGTTTTGTGGTACGAAGTGAATGATTACGAACAAAGAATTCCATTTCTGTCTGTTAAAATCAGCAAAAGCATGGTGGAAACGCATATGCCTGTCTAGTAGCTTCATGGTGGAAGGTTAACGTAGAAATGTAATTTTCTATAAAAACTAACAAACGTTTTTACACACTATAACCCTTAGCACGAACTATTTTCTATGTCAAAAAGGCAACATTGTTTTCGTTTTTTAATTACATAAAATGATATCAACCGCACATTTAATAAAACTGATAAAATGGTCAATATTTAACTGAAGGTGTATTTTCAGGTTAAACACTATAACACTTTTAAACTAAAAATATATATTTCCCTCCCTTTTTAAATTTGTGTTTGCATAGGAAGGGCCCTTAGCTCTCTGAACATTGGAACTTTACAACGACTGGTTAAATTAATATGAGAAAAATTCTCATGACACCTGGAGCAAACAAGCAGACTCGGCTTTAATTGAAGCTGTTTATCAATGGTAATGACAGATGTCATAGAATCCACTGACACCACAAAAATGATCTCAAATATGTATTATGAGTAGTGTCATATTAAAATTAAATTCTAAGTAAGGAGAAATCTTAACTGGCCACCTTTAAAAATAGTTCCAGATTTATAATATCAGCACAATCCATAAGGTTACAGTCCTAACATTAGAAAACATAACAGTATTGCAATACATCAGAGTGTTACAATAACATGTGTTAAATATAAATTGACCTTATACTTAAGTGCACTAGCGTCAGTAGTTCATCACATTTTTAAGACCAATATTGACTCGACAGCACTAGTGTAAGTGTACTGTGTCGTGTGTGACACATTTATGACAACAATTATTATCAATTCCTAGAAATAACAAACAAAACTGAAACGTTATGAAACAATACGCACGTTATTTTATGAGCTTGTTTTCATTTTATTTGTATTACGGTAATAAAATACGTTAAACCCGTTGTATTTAACGGGGTTTTTTGACATAAAAATGAATTGTGGTTTTTCATTACTGAGTTTTCAGAGTCTTGTAGTCGCTGGAGGTTTGTTTGTGTAGTGTCTTTTTCTCAGATTAATAATGATCACGCTCAAACTATCAGTGCATGTATGAAACTGAATTTATTATATTTTCTGATTAACAAATTCTATAAAACGTTCTTAGAGATGTTAAATATGTTACATTTTGTATTGCTTAATATTGAGGAATCATTTAATGGCGTTAACAATGGCAATCATATATTGGGTATATAATTATATCATATCGTCTTGTACTTCTTACAATTAGTATAAATAACAGTATTACTTTTACAATAACACAGTAATTTAAAATTTACTTAAATACTTTTTTGCACTGATGTCCACACGTTCTTTAAGAACAATAAAATGACTCGAAAGTACTTGTGAAATGCGGTCGCACACCAGCAAACGTAGGAAGCGCCCGGGCACCGGACAATTTTTTATGTTTTTCTTGCGTGGTCATAAATGGTACCGTTATTTCTAAAGAACAACCAGTATCTGGTGGAGGCGGAGTTTCCGGATCACGTTTTAATGTCCGTGATTAGGGTTACTGCACTTTGTCATATG
>Ga0224511_10001358_pt1 | contig 14577 bp, 15 predicted proteins | sample SF_May12_sed_USG_2_FD_169988 | JGI IMG/M metagenome (GOLD analysis project Ga0224511, IMG submission 169988) | Sediment microbial communities from San Francisco Bay, California, United States - SF_May12_sed_USGS_8_1 | ecosystem: Environmental > Aquatic > Marine > Sediment | place: USA...
TCAGAGAATCTGGTGTTCTTCCCTCAGCGGTTTCGTCCCCCTCGAATATGGTGGCGGATACGTCTATCTCTCCGGCAAAATCCCCGACGCCGCTGGCCCTGTTCTCCTTTATTTTTTCCTCCACGGCGTCGGCGGCGTTAATTAAGAGATTCACGAAAACTTGCTCCAGCTTGGAAAACTGCCCCTTAATCTCCTTAAGGTTAAGGTAGCTTTCTTTTATAGTGATATATTTTCGCAGTTTGGACCGGACCAAGTTCACCGCCTGGGCAATCACCTCGCGCAGATCCACGCTCTCGTCCAGGGATTCTTCACCCATGTGGGCGTAGTGCGTTATCCCGGAGACTATTTTTTCGATCCGTTCCGTTCCCTTCAGCGCCTCGTTTATCATGGAGGGAAACTCATTCAGGATGATATTGCGGGTCACGTCCATGTTCTTGCGGTCGTCCAGCTTGTCCAGCCTTGGGCGCAACCTCTTTATATACTCGTTCATAAGTTGCAGGTTGGTGCGGATAAAAGTGGTGGGGTTGTTTATTTCGTGTGCGATCCCGGTGCTCAGCACACCCACTGTGGCCATCTTCTCCGAGTTGAGCAGTTGCCGGGTGCGGGCTACCAGGCTATCGGAGAGCGATTTCTTTTCCAGAGCGCGGTCCACCGCCTTTAAGAACTGATCCTTTTCTATCGGTTTGACAATAAAATCCCCGGCGCCGGCGCGCACGGTGTCTATGAATATCTCCATATTGCCGAAGCCCGTGATCACCACGATATTCACTTCCTTGTCTGTTAACCTGATCCGGCGGATCAGGTCCAGCCCGCTTATCCCCGGCATCATAAGGTCTGTGATTATAAGGTCGATTCCGCCTTCCTTGAACCGCTCGAAAGCGCTTTCCCCATCCAGGCAGACAGTCGTCTTGTACCCCGCCCCCTCTAGCAGCCGGACCAGATACTCCGCCACGATCCTGTCGTCGTCCACCAGAAGGATGGTCCTCTGGCCTACCGGCTCCAGGAACAGGTTCGATAATTCAGGCGATTCGTCCATCTTCATTTTCCGTTTTTGTTAATTGCCACATACTATTCCAAGGAGTCGTACAGTTCCATTTGTTTCTCAATAATCATAAATCATATAATCTGGCGCCGCGGGCTACGATCCCCGTTCCAGTTCCGCCAGGCTTTCAACCGCCTTCTGCTGGCCTGGGTCCAGCTCCAGGATAAACCGGAGAGCCTGCGCGGCCTTGTCACCCATGCCGACGCTGTAATATATGGTCGCGATCCGGTACAAGGCGCCTATATCCTCCGGGTTCAGCCGGATAATCCGGCGGTACAGGTGGAACGCGTCGAGCAGGTTTCCCTTCCGGTCGAACTCGTCCGCTTTGGCCCTCAGCGCTTCCAATTCCATTTCTTTATCGTCTTGCGCGGCGGTGTCTTTACTATTCTTTTCCCGGTCCAAGGCCATCTGAGTCAGAGCCCCCACCTCCTGCTCCAGCTTACCCGCCTTTTTCTTCAGTTTGTCCGCCTCGCGGGATTTCTCGTCCAGCCTCCGCATAAGCTCAGACACTGTTTTAGAATCCTCCCGCTCTTGGCTGGTTTCCCCGCTCTCTTTTGGCTGGCCAACGACAGCCATTATTCCGCGCCCCTTTTTCCCCTTGATCACCATCTTACAGCACCGACATATCGTCCGCCAGAACCTCAAAATCGTAGGCGGCGTTGGACTTTGGTGCGAATAGCTGTATCGGTTTGCCCGCCGCAGAGGCCTCGGGCAGCTTGGCGTCCAGCCTTATCCTGGAGCGCACCAGGCTTTTTCCATACTTTCCCTCAATCTTTTTCATTATCGCCGCCTGGGTTCCCGTCCGCTTGTCCACCATGTTCGGGGCCATGCCCGCCACCCGCGTCTCCACCCCCAGCTCGGCATTCACAGCTTCCACCACCTCCATCAGCCCCTCCACCGCAGCCATGGAAAGGCTCGACCCAAGGACTGGGACCAGAGCCTCCGGGCAAGCGCAAAGCGCGTTGAGCGTCAACAATCCAAAATTAGCGGGACAATCCACTATCACCAGGGAGTACCCCTCATCCATCCTGTCCAACATACCCGACAGTTTCAACGCCCGATTCGGCTCGTCCGCCAGCTCCAGCTCCGCGCCATACAAACGCCGGGCGGAAGGAAGCAGGTGAAGATCCTTCACAGGGGTGGGAACCACCGCCCGCGCCAGATTATCCTCCTGCCCGATCAGAAGCTCATATATGGTGGAGTCCTCCGGGCCCGGCTCCACCCCCAGGCACAAAGTGGCGGCCGCCTGGGGATCCAGATCCACCAGCAACGTCTTCTGCCCCCGCAGCGCCAGCGCTGAGGCCAGGTTCACCGCTATGGTAGTGCGGCCGCATCCCCCCTTCAGGCCGGTCAGCGCGATTCTTCTTGCCATCGCCTCGTCAGCTCACTTATGCAGAGCCTGGCCATGGACATCGTGGGCCGCCTCCAGCACAGCCTCGGCCAGGGTGGGATGGGCGAAAAGCGTTTCTCCCAGTTGGCGAGCCGTCATCCCAGCCTTCATGGCCACGGCGGCTATATGTATCATGTCTGTGGAGCGGGGACCTATCATGTGGGCGCCCAGCACCAGGTCCGTTTCCCCATCCGCGATGATCTTCACAAATCCGGCTATCTCCCCCGTGGCGTGCGCCCTGGCCAGCCCCCGGAACATGAAAGAGCCCACCTTGGCCCCCGGCGGCGCATCCTCCTGGGTCACACCCACGGCGCCGATCTCTGGAATGGTGAATATAGACATGGGCACGGGCCCGAAGTTTCTGTCCGGTGACTTGCCCGCGATCAGATCCGCCACAAACGCCCCTTCCCTATATGCGGTGTAGGCCAGAAGAAACCGCCCCGCCACATCACCCACGGCAAAGATGTTTGGCGAAGAGGTTCTGTAATCAGGGTCAGTCTCCACGCTGCCGTTCTCTCTGGTCTTCACACCCGCCTTCTCCAGCCCCAGGGCGCCGGTGGGGAAGCTCCTCCCCACGGAGAGGAACACCTTCTCCGCCACCACCTCCGCGCCGTTCTCCAGCACGGCGGTGGCTTCTGTAGGCTTAGCCTCCACACCCTTGATGTTGGCGCCGGTGATCACTTCCACTTTCAGCTTTTTCAGCTCCCGTTCCATCAGGCGGGCCACCTCCCCATCCATTCTTGGCAGGATTGACGGCATCATTTCAAGCATGGTCACCCTCACTCCCAGCCGGGCGAACACACAGGCGAACTCGCACCCCACAACCCCGGCGCCAATGATTATCATGGAAGCCGGTGGCTCATCCATATCGAATATAGAGTTGGTGTCCAGCGCCTGGTCCGCGGAGAGGCCGAATAGCCTGGCAGGGGCCGTGCCGGTGGCGATGAGGGCATGTTTGAACGCTATTTCCCTCCCGGCGGCGGTGATGCGGTCCGGCGCGGTGAAAGCCCCCTCCCCCTTTATCACCTCGACATCCTTTTTCTTCAACAGGGAGGATAGCGCCTTGCGAAACTGGGCCACGATCTTTTTTTCCCTGGCCGCTATTTTGGAAAAGCTGGGGGTGAACTCGAATGGCGACTCGGCCACCTGGTTGATATGCGCGGCGTGATCCACCGTCTCGGCGCCAGCGATCCACGCCTTGGCTGGCACGCATCCACGGTTCAGGCATGCTCCCCCCACCAGGTCCTTCTCCACCACGGCCACTTTCAGGCCGGCGCCCGCCGCCCTGAGCGCCGCCGAATATCCACCCGGCCCACCGCCCAAAACCACCAGATCAAACGAATCCATGCAAATCTCCCCTTTTTCCTATTCATGAGCCCTGGACGTATTATAACCGGCTTCGCTGGATTGTATTGCATAACAGCCGATGGAGAAACGGAGTGAAGCGACTTTGATTGAAAATTACAAGAGACAGGCAGGCGCTTGGCTTCCGGCGAGGGACCGTTTACCCCACACCGACATCTTCACTGCGGCCATGGTCCCACTCAGGATATCCACGATGTCGTTTATATGTTTCGGGTACCCCCCGGCGCAGACCACGCCACCTGGATACCCCGCCCGCGAGCGGTTTCCAGTACGTATTCGTCCCGTGCCCGTAGCCCTTGCTTGGTCAGTAAAAACCCACCCAGCATGTCGTCGTGGAACGGGTCGGAGCCGGCAAACAAACGTGGCTACCATCCCCGGAAAACCATGCTCGCTCTTAGCGCCACCATGATCAGCCATTGCAGTGTGAACACAATCACCATCCACGGCAGGGGGAAGCGGGCCAGCGCCAATCCGGCGGGGATTATGACAAATGGCTGCATAAAGAGCCACACCCGCGCCGTCTCCCCCGGCAACAGCCCGGATAAATCGACAATCGCAATCTGCGCCGCGCAAATGATGGTCATGGTGTTCGCGTCCAGGGCTGGCCTCCTGTTTTTTATCGCGTCCCATACCGCAATCGCAAAAAGAGCTATCGCCATATACCCCGCGCCCAGAGCGAAATCCGTTATGTTAAAAGGGAGCGCTGTGATGTATGGCCGGTGGACGACACCCAACATCCTTTTTTGCGCTTCTATCGCGCTTCGGAACGCAAGAATGGGGTCATACCCCGTGAGCGCATGCAATGCCAGGTTCAGCCCCAGCCACAGGAGAACGGCCACAGCTCCGGCCACCACCACGCGCCGGATGGCCACGCCCTTTTCCTCCGCCCCCATAATCCAGACGGCCGACATCATCACCATGAAGGAGCCCATGACCAGAAGGTTATAGGCGAAAAACATCATCACAAAAAGAATGCCGCCAAGACCTGCTGCCATGCGCAAGTCATCGAATGACCGCCGCCACAGGTATATCATCAGAACCGAGATAACCGGATATGCCAGGTCGAATGCTGGAAAGAAGACAACCAGGCCGGGAAGCGTCGCGTATAGACCGCAGGCCACAAGCCTTGACCTTGCCTCTGTAGTCCATAAACCCGCCAGTATATATACGACAAACACGCCAGCGGTGGACACCACCCCTATCAGCCCCGCGCCCGCATACGCTCCCGCGTCCATGCCAAAGAGAGAGATGGCGATGTAATAATGGATAATGGGCCCTGCCGGGTGAGTGTTGGCATGCAGAGAAAGCCTATGGAGGTGGAAGTTTTCCAGGAAGGCGCCCAGGTCAGTTATCCTGGCTGCGTCCGTGAAATATCCGGTGGTGTAACGGGAATAGACGATATGTTTGATAACCGCCACATCGTTGGCGAGAACATATATACCCATCACTTGTGAATAAAGCATAGCCATGGCGAACAACGCCAGAGGGACTGCGGCTCTGGTTCCATTGTTCCCCAGCCACAGGCCGCCCAGGACCAGCAGCAGGGAAGGCGCCATCATCATGGCAGGAAAAAAATATCCGGAGTCTCTCCACTCCCACACCCAGAATCCCGGCAACCCGTTTATATATGGGAGATGGAAAAATATCGCCGCCAGCGCCATCGTTCCAACGCCGATCACCAGAAGCGGAAGCTTGTATTGGGTCATAACCCATAGCTCACGCCAGCGGGCATCTTCCAGGCGCCGACAAGCTGATCGACGATGAGCTCCAGCCGGTTACATCTCACACGGTCATTGGCCATGGGTGTCATCCGTCACTTAGACAGTTGCAATTCATAACGAAAAAAACACCCTCACCCTCGGCCTGGAGCGTTTACTTGTCCCCCTGTTATCCCCCTGCGGGAGCAGAGGCGCCCACAGGTGAAGTCACACGCCATCTCCATTGCGATTGCCCGGGAGCGTATAACGTCAGATAAGGTGGTTGACGATAAAGTTGTCGCCAAACTTCTCCAGGTTTTCCTGCAGAGTTTCATACTCGTCCAGATGCCTCTCCTCATCCTTCAGGATGCTCTCCATCAGAAGCCTGGAGCCGTTGTCGTTATCCTCGTAGCACATGCGGATTCCCTGGTTCAGCCGGTCTATGGCGCGCACTTCCAGGTCGATATTCACCTTGATAATGGTGGCGACATCTTCCATGTCCACCCGAGGCACTTCATGCTTCTCATATTTCATGGCGCCGCCCACATACAGAATGCGCTCCATCAAGTGCTCGGCGTGCCCCATCTCCTCCACGGCGTCCTCTTTCAGCCGTTCGGCGAATTTCTTCAGCCCCTGGTCGTCCATCCTGGCGTGCTGGTCCATATATATCCCGATGGCTCCGATCTCGGCGGTGTACACCAGGTTGAGCATCTCTATAACCCTGTCAGTAGATTTCTTCGTTGTCATTAACATCCTCCTTTTATCTCCTCAGGATATACCTAGGAACGAATATGCCAAAGCCATTTTTGATGGTGGATCTTTTGAAGAAAACGGCTTGCGTCTCGGCTGACGGTGTTAAAATACACTCAACCGATTGACTGGTTATGGAGAGTGACCATGAGTGTCTGGGGTGTGGGAAGTTTCGATAATGACACGGCGCTGGATCTGGTGGAGGAGCTGCTGGAAGTGGACAGGGGCGCCACGATCCTGGTCTCCAGCCTGCAAGCCACAGCAGCCACACCCTTGGACGAATTGATAGACTCCGAAGACGCGGCGGAAACCCTGGTGGCTGCGGAATATCTGGCGGCGGCCAAGGGATCGGCCGCGGACAACCTCCCTGAACAGGCGAAGCAGTGGCTGGAGGAAAACGACCTTATAGCCGGGGATATTCTTGTCGGCGGCTCCCGCGACAAAAAAGAGAAATGGCTCACCGACATCGCCTTAAAGGCAATCGGAATAATCCAGTCGGTGAACTCGGAGCTGAATCAGATGTGGGAGGAATCCGAGGATTACGATGAATGGCTGGCCGGGCTGGATGACCTGAAGGCGCGGCTTACTCGAAGTTAATATTAACTAAGGAGGATACAAAATGTCTGGAAGCGTGTACAAGGTAATCGAAGTGATCGGCTCGTCGGAAAAATCGTGGGAAGACGCCGCATGCGCCGCCGTGGAGCGAGTCAGCAAGACTCTCGACGACCTTCGCATCGCCGAGGTGCTGGAGCAGGATTTGAAGATCGAGGAGGGCAAAGTAATCGCCTACAGGACAAAGCTGCGCCTCTCTTTTAAGTATCGCGACTAGGCAAACGGAGCCTACACCCTAGGGCGCCTATGCCATGAAGGCGAAATAAATCCCGGCCGCCAAAGCCATGGTGGCGGGGACAGTGAGCAGCCATGCGCGGATGATCGCCATCAGTGTGTCCCTGGGGGTCTTGTGCACGCTTTTGGAAAACCCAACCCCCACCACGGAGGAAATCACCACATGGGTGGTGGAGACCGGCATGCCCAGCAAAGAAGCGCCCAATATCACCGCCGTCCCTCCGGTCTCCGCGGAAAAGCCGTGGATAGGCTGCATTTCCGTTATCTTTTTCGCCACAGTCTTGAGCACCCGCAGCCCCCCCAGCAGAGTGCCCAGGCTGATGGAGACAGCGGAAAGAGCCGTCACCCAGAAGGGAATCTCAAACTTTTCTATGGAGCCTGCCTGAAACAGCGCCAGCGCCATCAGCCCCATGGTTTTTTGCGCGTCGTTGGCGCCATGGGCCAGGCTCATCACCGCCGCCGAATATTTCTGCAGCCGGGCGAACACCCTGTTCACCTGGAAGTTTGAAACCTGGGTGAAGACCCCGTGCGAAACCCTGGTGAAAAACCGGAACACTGCAAACCCGACCACGAACCCGAAAAGGGGGGAAGCGAAAAGCGCCATGATCACCTCTCCCAGCTTGGCCCAGTTGAACACGCCCATGACACCGCCCTCTCCCGCCGCCTTGGCCAGCGCCGCTCCGGCCAGCGCCGCTATCAACGCATGGGATGAGCTGGAGGGAAGCCCCAGGCTCCAGGCGCCCAGGCTCCACAATATGGCGGCCACCAGCGCGGCCATGATCAGCCCCGAGTCCATGAATTGGGGATCCACCACCCCCGTGGCCACGGTATACGCCACTTTGTGGGAGATAAAGGCGCCGATAAAGTTGAAGAGAGCGGCGGTGGCCAGAGCTGCCGGCACTGTCATGGCCCTGGAGCCGATGGTGGTGGCCACTGTGTTGGCCGCGTCGTTGAAGCCGTTTATGAAGTTAAATACCACGCAGAGAAAAATCACCATAATCAGGGCGCTAATCTGAGAATCAGGCATGCTCTATGATCATCCCCTGGATCACCTTCATCATCCCCACCAGGGAGTCGAGCACCTCCTCCAGCTGATCCAGGATCTTCTCGTCCATCTCCGCCCGGCGATAGGCGGACAGATCCCCCCCCAGCGCCGCCCGGTTCAGCTTGGCGGAAAGCTCCTTTTTCCAGCGCCAATAGATATTGTCACCTTCCATCTCTATATCGCACATCCGAGTCAGCGTGGCCGCCAGCTCCGCCGACCCCTGGCGGGAATGCCTCAGCAGGTCCACTGTCTTGGTCGCCTCAGCTATCCCCCGCTGGAAGGCCATCAGCTGCTCCAGGACGAAGGGGGGCAAGCCGCCGCGATACTCGGCTGTTATGTTCATCATGGCGGACTCGTACAGGCTGTCCATCGCATCGTCCAGGCAGGAGAAAAGCCGCCGAAGCTCCAATGGGGAGAAGGGGGGTGTGAAGCTGCGTTTTAGCCCGGAGGTAACCTCCTGCACCACCAGATCCCCTTTTCGCTCCAGGATCTTCAGGTCCGTCAAAAGCTTTTCACGATCAAAGGGGGAGAGGTTCTGTTTGGAGGCGGCGTCTATATACACCCCCAGTGTTTCGCCGATCAGCCGGTACATAGTGTCCATCGGACCGAAGAAATCCACCTCCTCCGGAAAGAAGAAGCCGATAATTTTTTTCAAGACCATTTACACCTTTTTGCAATTCAAGCTAAAGCCGCCACACGCCAAGTTTCGGCTCGTCCCACGTTGCAGGATACAGTTTCCTCAGGCCAGGATCAAATCCGCGTAATCTTTACTGCGGTCTCACTATGGCGGATCGGGATTTCGCCGGGCTTACAGATCTATTGGGGACCTTGGCGACCGGCCAGGAACACAGATTCTTATTAAATATTAAAAGCTGAAATCGAGCGTCGCCAGGGCTGGCTATGATGAAAACACTTCGCTAAGGGAGAGGTTGCGCCTCTCCATCGATTCCACTCCCGCCTTCGCCCAGGTGATATAACCTTCCGTAAGCCACTTCGAGCATGAATTGTTCATCCATGGCTAATTTTTCAATCTCGCTAACTATTTTATCGTCAGACATCAACCTGTAGCATGCGTCGCATACGCTGTTCTCGAAATACTCTTTCGGCAGCAAGTTGCCCACACCTCTTCGCTCCAGTTCTGAAATAATTTTTTTGGGGCCCCATACCCTGATGGCGTGAAGAGCGGCGTTCGTCTCCGACTTGTCGAGTATTTCTTCGATCGACATCTCCCCGATCCTGCCTAGTAGCAAGGGATGATCACCATCGATGTCTATCACTGGGCCGATACACGCAGTCACTCGACCGTCTGGAAATATGATTGGGGAGTCTCCCGAAAGGCAAGCGGCGGGGCAGGGTGCGGAAGCCAGGGCGCGGCCACCGGCGCCCAAGGTCATGGCCGCCCTTCCCACCGGGAAAGTTATCGCGGAACTTATCCGCCGCTTCTCGGTGACTTTGAGCAACGTATCTATCGTCTTCTTGTACTCGGGCTCCTCCAGGTCTGCTGCGCAGACGGCCACGCTATGCGGTCTCCCCAGCTCCTTCGCCGCAAGGATGGCGTTAAGGATGTTCTCAATGGGGATCGCTTTTTGGTGGTATACATCTGTGCTGAAGGTGAACATTTTCACAGACTGCAGGTTCGCCATCACCTTTTTCGCCGATGCTCGGCTTCCCGCCCAAAACGCATTCGATACCACCGTGGGGATAAGGCCGCATTGCGCGGCGAAATCGCTGATATCCTTTAAATAGTCGATGTCGAAAAAAGGCTCGCCTCCGGTGATCGATAAAATATTGACGTGGCCTTCCCTGTATCTCGACACCTGGCTTATCCAGTCAAAAGCCACTTCGACCGGGATTTTCTCTTTTCTGTTCGGCCCTGCTTTTATGATGCAGTGTGGGCAGGCGATCTGGCACTTATACGTCAGTAGTAACCCGATATTCAGAAGATAATCAAGGCCCTGCTTTTCCATGCTCTACGTTCCACGCCAGACGGGCTCTCCGACACCACCTGAGGGCATAGGAGACGCTCCGTCATAGCGTTTATTTTAACGCCCTGTTTTAGGCGCTATCATAATATTGAGATTCTTGAAGCTGTTTGGATTTTTCAACAGTTCCCTCAACATTTCGGGATTCCCCAATATTCCGAGAGTTTCCGGGAAATGAACGATTCTCTTTTCCTTGGCGATTAATTTCGTGAGTTCAGGCGGTAATTTGTATGAAGTTCCTAATACCTTGCCCACTTGGATTGCTTTTTTTACAGGCATGCGCACACCCTCCTTACGTTGCAATGTTAATAGTTTGCTCCGCGACATCCCCCTGCGGCCGTTCGTCTTGGCAAGCTGCCCCAATGAAGCCTCAGCTTTGACCACGATCATAATTATTACAACATTTTACTTGGTATCATGTCAACAGCAATGTGCAACATTTTCCCACTAAGTGCAGTCGAAACCATGAATCAATTCAGGCTGTTTCATCGTGGATAAATTAACTTTGCGGATTAAGCATGACGTGGGACGGCATTCCCCGGAAGAAGACAAGACACCTTGACCAGGCTGCGCTCAGCGGATGATATCCATCGAAGTACTCATTTCCGCCCCCCTTTTTCTATTCTCAACTCGGCGATCTTCTTGGCCAACGTGTTGCGGTTAAGCCCCAATTCCTCGGCGGCCTTGGATTGCACGTCGCCGCAACGTTTCATCGCCGTCTCTATAAGCGCCTTCTCAACCCGGCGGATCACAGTCTCGTACACCGCGCCGTGGGCAATATCCGGATACAGGGTCCGGGCCGCGCCCTCCAGCGAAGCCGCCTCTCCCGGCTCGGCGCTCCCCCTTCCTCCCGCTTCGGAAGGAAGGTCCTCCAGCGTGATGGTGTCCCCCGGCGCCAGAGCCACCGCTCGCCGGACGGCGTTTTCCAGTTGCCGCACATTGCCAGGCCAGGAGCGGGCCATGAACGCTTCAATCACCTCCGGATTAGCCCGTTTTGGGGCCTCTCCCAGTGTCCTGGCGGCCCGAGCCAGGAACGACTCCACTAACAGAGGAATATCCTCCTTCCGCTCGTCCAGGGTGGGGGCTTGGGCGCAGAGAACATTTAGCCGATGGAACAGATCATCGCGAAACCTCGCGGCCTTGGTTTCCTCTTCCAGGTTTTTGTTTGTGGAGGCGATGACCCTGGCCAGAGTCCTGCGGGGTCTGGAACTGCCCACCGGATAGTACTCCCGCTCCTGCAGCACGCGCAGCATCTTCGCCTGCAAAGGCAGCGGCATGTCACCGATCTCGTCCAGCAGGATCGATCCCTCCCCGGCGGCGGCGAATTTCCCCTCGCGGCTCTCCACCGCTCCGGTGAACGCCCCCTTTATGTGGCCGAACATTTCCGACTCCAGAAGCTCGCTCGGCACGGCGGCGCAGTTGACCGTGACAAAAGGCGCGGCGGCGCGGCGTGATTGAAAATGCAGCGCTCTGGCCACCAGTTCCTTTCCGCTTCCCGTGGGCCCCGTCACCAGGACCGTGTCTGTGGAATCGGCGGCCCTCCCCATGAATTTGAACAAGCTCTGCATCGCGGCGGATTTGCCCACCATCTCTTCCGGGTCACCCACCTCCCGGCGGGATCGCAACGCCCCCAGCTCCGCGCTCATGGCGCGATATTCCATTATTCTGGAGACCAGGATCTCCACCACATCCATATCAAAGGGCTTTGTGATGTAATCAAAGGCGCCCCGCCGCATGGCGGTGACGGCGTTTTGCATGGTGGCGTCCGCCGTCATCACCACCACCGATGGTGGCCGGGGCCCGACGCCGGCCTGGCCGAACAGGTCGAACCCGCTACCTCCAGGCAGGTTGATATCCAGAAACACGATGTCGTACTCCGTACCGGTCAGCTTATCCGCGGCTGTGGAGAAGGTGTCCGCCGTATCCACAAGCGCGCCCTTGGCTTCCAAGCCCCGGGAGAGGACAAATCTCACGCTCTCCTCGTCATCCACCACCAGGATCGCCGCTGGTTTTTCATCCTGGTTCAATACCGTCTCCTGATCGACATCATGTTTTGGTATAATGTTCGTTTCCTATAGAATGGGATTATACCGTTTCCAACAGACCTGAAAGTCAATATTCCGTGAAAAAAGAGATAACGTACAAAGACGCGGGTGTGGACATAGACGCCGCCATGGAGAGCCTGCGCAGAATCAAGGGCTTCACAGCCTCTACCCACACACCTGCCGTGTTGGTGGGCCTGGGCGCTTTCGGCTCGCTGTATGACCTGGGGCCCACGCTCAAAAGCTACAAAAGCCCCGTCATGGTCCAGAGCGCCGATGGCGTGGGGACCAAGATGATGGTGGCCAGGATGACTGGTGTTTTCGACACAGTGGGGGAGGATCTGGTCAACCATTGTCTCAACGATATCCTATGCCTGGGCGCCAGGGGATTCACATTTTTGGACTACATCGCCTCTACAGACCTGGAGCCGGGTATGGTGGAAAGCCTGGTCCAGGGGATGGCCCGCGCATGCGTTCGGTCTGGCTTGGCGCTGGTGGGTGGGGAAACAGCCCAGATGCCGGGCGTGTATATGCCAGGCGAGGTGGACCTGGCAGGGGTAATCACCGGCCTGGTGGAAAAAGACGAGATCATCACCGGAGATAAAATCAGAGCCGGGGACGCTTTGCTGGGGCTGGCATCCAGCGGATTGCACACCAATGGATACACCCTGGCCAGAAAGGCTCTGTTCGACTCCATGGGCCTGAAGGTGGATGAGCATCTGCCGGAGCTGGGGCGGACCGTGGGGGAGACACTCCTGGAGCCGCACAGGGACTACTCAAGGGTTCTGCTGCCGCTGCTTACCGAACACCAGGTGACCGGCCTTGCCCATATCACCGGTGGGGGACTACCGGACAACGTCCACCGGATTCTGTCTGGCAAATACGACGCTGTCATAGAGAAGAAATCGTGGGAGCCGCCCGCCATATTCAACCTGATCCAGCGAGGCGCCAACGTGCCCGATGCGGATATGTTCCGTTCTTTTAACATGGGCGTGGGAATGGTGATCGCCGTGGGAGCGGAACAAGCGGACACCCTGGCCACGGCGCTGGAGACGGCAGGGGAGACTGTATACCAGCTGGGGGAAATTCGTAAAGGAAAAGGTGAGGTAAAGCTGGTCTGACAGGCCCGCTTTACCCGCTAATACCTTTACCAGGGCCGTTTTTGGCCTCCTCCTTTTTCTTGTTGGCGAACTCCTGCATTATCCCATGGAAGAATTTCACCATCTCCGGGTTGTCCCATTCGCGCACCCCCTCCGCCGCGGCCTGGATGTTGCCGTCTGGATCCACAAAGAAAGTACGGGGGATCGAACGGACTCTATAGTCGCGCATGGCGGAGTTGTCCGGATCGTGGAGGATGGTGAAATCCAGCTTGAATTCTCTGGCGAACTTCTTGACCATACCGGAGGATCCATCCCCCTCGTCTATGCTCACAGCCACCATAGCCAGCCCATCTTTTTTCATCTTGTTGTACAGACTGTTCATCATAGGCATTTCCACTACACAGGGACCGCACCATGTGGCCCAGAAGTTTAAAAACACCCATTTCCCTTTATAAGAAGAAAGCCTGACCTTCCCCCCGTTCATCACATCCTCCAGGTGAAAATCAGGGGCGGGAGGGTTCTCCGGGGGCTTGGCGGTCTGCGTGGCCGTCTGGGTGGCCGCTTGGGCGGCCGCTTGGGCGGCATGAACGTGGTCCGGGCCAATAGCGGCCGTGCCGAAAGAATATCCCGCCGCGACCAGCGCCGAGAGGATGAGAAGCCTTTTTATCATTACTGTTTTCTCCGGTTTTCAAAACTGCCAACGGGGAAAACACATCCGACCTCCCAAAGGGGCCGGGAAAGTGTTATCGGTTCCCGCGATAATCTCCATGGCTAAACTATTTTAAAGCCGATCTACGGCATTCCATATACTCCGGCATTATACCACCAGCCAACGGCATTTGCGCCTATTTCAGACTCAACCGATAGTATCGTAGCTGATGTCAACCACATCCCCGGCGACGATCCCGGAATCCTCCGCCACAACCTGATCATCCACAATTATCTGAGCCGTGAACGAGCCATCGCCTTCGTTCGTCACTGTCAATTGTAAAGGCCATTTCACATTGTTGGTGAATTTCTTCTCCCACGGCAGCTGAATGCCTGATTCTTTGAAGATTTTGCCGTTATCGATTTTTGCCCAGATTTTGACGCTGGGCGTATCACCAGTGACGGAGTAAACCACATCATGCACCCCGCTGCCGCAGCCGGCCATTCCCGAGGAAAAGCACAGCAACACAACTATGAACATTTTTTTCATACGTTCACCCGCATTTAAACAAACTGATTATCAATATACAATCCGGCGAGCCGCAACGCACATTGCCCTTTGGCTCAATCAGACGGTGAATCCGGATAATTGCGAAAAGCCTCCATGACC
>Ga0224511_10001359_pt1 | contig 14575 bp, 10 predicted proteins | sample SF_May12_sed_USG_2_FD_169988 | JGI IMG/M metagenome (GOLD analysis project Ga0224511, IMG submission 169988) | Sediment microbial communities from San Francisco Bay, California, United States - SF_May12_sed_USGS_8_1 | ecosystem: Environmental > Aquatic > Marine > Sediment | place: USA...
AACTGGCAAATTACCCATGAAGCGCTAGCGCGCTTCATGGATTTGCCAGTTTGACCATTGCGTTCATGATCCAATAAATGCACCCAGAATGAAATTCAATCCTTAATTTAAAGCAGCTCACGGGAATGCTTTCATATTCATTTTCTTTCTTGTACAGCAATCACATTGATTACCACAATTGGCACTTTTATATCAAAAGCTTTGTGCCTCATCAGTCATGTTCAAATTGTTTCTTTATATTCAAATTCGTAAAATGAGTAAAATACGACTGTTAGTGTTGCATACTCTTAGTACCGACATATACCAGTTTCTGCATTTTGTCTTCTCCTTGTTACGCCATATACCGATGTAAGCAATAATTGGTTTGAGGTGTGTATCTCGACCACTGTTAAATTGCGTCTGTTTGCCTGTGTATGTTGACTCTCAGAAGAAAATAAACATGACAAAGACAAGACAAAGAAAACGTTATCAATGAGGTAGTATTACATTTAAATTTCATTATTAAAACGGGAACCGATATGTCAGAAAGACAACATTATCTATGCAAACAATATCTTCCCATTCCTAACTGAATCTGTTAGGCAACAAAAACCTTTATCACTACCGCTTCATGTTTGCTATTTCATGTCACAATACACGTATATGGATTGCCGATATGTCTGATAATGGAATACAAATTATAGTTTTATTCGTAAGGTATGAATATAGGTATTGTTTAAAATGTTTACTTATGAATTTTGAATCTACCCTTAAATTGCATTACGCTACTGGCACCTTTGACTGCGTTATTGAAACAATACAACGCGACCTGTTTATACCACAACACTTTATAACCCTTGTGTTCTGTATTTCTTTGAAAAGAAGATTCATCTTGAAGGTTTAATGTCCAGGCATTCAAAACCTGGGATTTTATCTGCGATATGTATTCATGTTATATGTAAATATGACCAGAACAGTATTCTATCACGCACAGTCAATATGTGAAAACTTCAGCAGTGGCCTTACAATGGTTATTGGCATCAACGCACATGAATATTATGGTTAGGGATAGGTGCACGAAAAAGTGTGTAGTCGTGGTGTACTTGTGCACCCATAGTAAATACATTCTGGGGGCCCAACGACCTGATTAAAACACAGCGGGTTGTGTGAGAATGCTGTTATACTGACATCTGGATGGAAATCAATGCAATCTGGATACGATTACAAGCTACAAATGCTGCGTTTGTGACACGTTAACGACAATATGTCTGATACAATTATTAAATATTTCAAAAAGTATATTATTTAACGTCAAATTGAAACATAAGCCAACTAATATCGAAGCATTTTTTGTAAAATACGCCTAACAAGTAAGCAGCAAATGTGCAAATATCCACTGTAGACTTTCACAGCTTATTTGTTTAAAATGTGTTAGTTTATATTATATAAAATAATTATATATATTATGTGTGTTTGACTGTTGAACACGACGGAACATTTGTCTATATAAGTCTTTATATACATGCTAAATAGTACGTTTGAGCATATGCTTTTAATTAGTAATAGGTTATATTAATTTCGTTCTTAATACGAAATTCAGTTTTCTAAAACTTTCGTAATTGACATGATTAGATTTGCTCATTTAAAAGAACCAAAATTTATTTAAAAAGGAATATAAATTAAAATTAGAATAGGCTAAACGTTGTTTTTTGTAATTTGTTACGAGTTTCAAAAATGACCCCTGTAATGCAACGTAAGAACATTGTGTTCAACGTAAGAACATTGTGTTCAACTTAATATGTTATAAAAACCAATATTTGACATACTATCCCGAATTTGTTTTTAGACATTAATAATAAAAAGACACAATGCGTACAGGAAACTGCACAAATGTTACCTCATGAGAATGCAGCCGCCATACTAAACATCAGCTACATTTATATATATCAATACAGTCAACTTATGAGGAAACAGCCGTCGGAATAGAACTCAGCTCATGCGGTACATTGTACATCACTTCATCAGTATGTAGCCATCAAATGTAAATCAGCTACTTTGATAGTTCAGAATGGAACTCAGCGAAGTTGAAACATCACTACAGTCACCTCATAAAGATGTAGCAATTAGATAGCATATCAGCTACGTTGGCACATCACTACATCAGTATGTAGCCGTCAGACTGGAACTCAGCTACGTTGTTACATCACTACACTCAACTCATGTGGATGTAGCCGTCATATTAGACCTTAGTTACGCTGGTAAATCTCTAAAGACACCATTTACCTCATATGGATGTAGCCGTCAGACTGGAACTTATTTATGTTGGTACATCCATACAGTCTTCTCATGAGGACGTAGCAATTAAACTTGAACTCAGTTACGTTGGTACATTACAACACTCACCTCATGAGGATGTAGCCAACAGAATGGAACTTAGTTACGTGTATGCATCACTACAGTCACTACAGTCACCTCATGCGAATTTAGCGTCCGACTAGACCTCAGCTACATTGGTACATTGTTAGAGTTACCTCATGGGCTTGAAGCTATCAGACTAGACCTCAGCTACAGTGGTACATTATTAGAGTTATCTCATGGGCTTGAAGCCATCAGACTAGAAAGCAACTACGTTGGTAAATCACTACAGTCACCTCATGAGGATGTAGCCGTCAGACTGTAACTTCGTTACCAATTACCAGGTGACTAGTAGCAACGGATCTCTTCTTAATAGGTACATTTACACAAATAAACATTTTCTCTGTATATTTGAGAAATATAAATATTTTATTAAATGTTCTCTAAATAGCGGATTTCTAATGCTAGAAAAGTTACATTTAAAATGAATATTGTTTTTCTGATTGCAATAGTTTCTGTAGTTTTTTGGTAGTTTTAATGTGACTTGTTCTTGTTGACTTTTGTTGTTGTTTGTGTTCAATTTCATTCATTAACGCTGTTTTTAAAAGCGAATTATAACAATACAGATTTATAAACAAATGTATAATCAAACCGTCACGGAAGTTGTCATGTAAGTGATGTGATCATTTTGTTGTAAACAAAGTGGTTTGATTTGTACCCGGCGCCCCCCCCCCCTTCCGGCCGCGGGCCTATGATTTTATTATGCCTAAAACGCTAAATTTTCTCAATATTTTCCCTCGCTTCGCTCGCGATACATTTAAAGTATAACTGTTATAAAAAAGGACCAAATAGTGCTAAAATAGGACTTATAATTCAAATGTTGACACTTTCAATGATTTCTCTACCCCCTCCCCCTTCTTCATCAAATGTCATCTGTCATCATATGACACGAAGTAAACAGATTATAATGAACATCTTTCAACATAATGGCCCGGTTGTTCAAAACCTTCGTAAAGGATTTAACGCTTACTATCAGCGTTAACCATTTTTGCTTAAGGTATTAACTCAAAGTTAGTTGTTAAGCGTATGTAGCCAAGTTGTTCGAAGAACATGCTGATGTTAACGATAACAAAACTGTCTTAGGTAATGACACTTTTAACGTTGGTCAATACTAGCGTTAAGTTTACGTTAACCATTGTTAACATCAACATTGGCTGACATTGACAGTAAATACGTTATAGTTTGTATTCATTGAAACATTTTGATGCTCTTTGTAAAATGATTTTTTCAAAGTTGGCAGGGCGGAAATTGTTAGTTAGTGAACCTAGCCCTTTAGCGTTTTAGGCAAAAAATAGGTCCGCGGCCGTTTTGGCGATATTTCTATTAAAATGTTGTTATACATTAAATCGCGAGAAAAACGAACGCAAATGATTAAGGCATTGAAGACAAGAAAGATAAGTCTGCAGCTGTCAGGGGGCACCCTGGACCCGCTAGGGCATCAACAGACTGAAGTGTTTTCAAAGTTTACTGCCTACTCAGTAGAGATATACTCCTGTAATGTACTTTTCGCTAATTATGGATTTAGTTCCTTTTTCAGTCAGCATCTTTGTGTATTTGTCAATTGTCAAGATAGGCACACCAGAATAAGTATGAATATGTGATATGTATGCAACAAAAATACTGAAGGCAATGTTAACTAGTACCTGTTTACTATACCAAATGTTGTAAATGATTGTTTTATGAACACTATGCGTATCTTAGACCATAGATGGTTTAACACTAATTCTTTAAAAACTACTACTATGCTAGTGTCTTTCATAAATAATCCCACATTAGCCTTTTACAGCACAAGAATTGTCATTTTATTGTAAAAATGATGCATAACGTTAGCTTAAAGATGCTATGCCTGTATCTTTTAGGTCAATATTGTTTACATCTTACATTTTAACCATATTTAAGCAGCGAAACATACTCCCGTAAATATGAGAAACTGCCGAATATAGTAATTCATGCATGTGAAAATAATACAGAAAAAAATGTATTTGTTTAATATGTCTGGCCCTCAAATTTGGCTTTGTTTATTTACGTATCGACACATTGCGTCGAACAAGTTAAATGGCTTGACTACAATCGATACTCTCAGTTGACTCGGTGGTGCAGTGGTAACGCATCCGCTTTGGGTGCAAGAGGTCCCAGGTTCAATCCCCTGCTCCGGCAAGGGTTTTTATGTTTGATTTTTTTTGTTTTGTTGTTTTTGTGTTTTCACTTTGTTGTCAAAAACACATTATTTGTCACAAAAGTTTGCAATTCCTTTAACAATTTTGATCTATTAAGTGTACTTAAGATATTGCAAGATTTATGACCAATTATAAGGGTATAAAAATACAGACCTAGCATCTTTAACGTTGATACTAATACAACATTAAATCATAAGCATTACATCAGCGTTAACTAACTCTTACGTCGACACAGCTTTCAACAACCCACTAACATGCACAGCATTAGCAAGCGTTGACGTAAATTTAATGCTTACACATAAGCGTAAACGTCAGTAATTTAAAGATTGTTTTGAACAACCGGGCCCATATGTTTTACCACATAATCTATTTTATGCGTTTTGTTTATATAAAATAGTTGAATATGGACACAACGGGCATTTGATTAAATATGGTGTGTGTTTGATCTTCAAATTGATTTGAAATTGTTATTGTGTGTTTATAAATTAGCAAACAAGGATGGCGAAGTAACGGTATAGCCACTACGATATCGATGATATCTATTTATTTTAGTATTATTAGCAAGTCAAAACAAAATGAATAAGAATAATGAATGTTAATTGATCCTCTTCAGCCCGTAAAAAACACTTTAGACAAAACCGCAAAATTTTGAAGAGGTTGAACAAATTTGATTTAGGTCTGTCTATTTTTTTCTGGTAACAAATTATTCCAATGTGTCATTGTTAACAGCGAAAACAGTTTGCACAAATGGAATAATATTCTAAAGTAAAGAATCCTAGTTGTGTTTGATGTTAATTTGTTTTGTTCATTAATTGTATGACGTTACTGTCACTAGGGACTGCATTTGTGAAAATAACAAAGGCAGCTTCGCTATTATCACCCAACTCCATAACCCGCTCCGCTCTTCGTTCGAAAGGATATTATTTTCTAGTGAAAATGTTTGGACATTCAAATTCAGTGATTTTGTCGTTGTTTGTAGTATTCACTGCAAGCATCGCTCTTTTGCAAGAAAATACATTTGAACGTGTAATCATCAAATACGGCAAAGTAATTACAATCAGTCAGGCGCGCTCTGTTTTTACATGCGTCGAGTCATGTCTAAATCACTGCGAATGTAGATTTGTGCGCTTCACCAAAAACAACAACAGCTGTCAGCTGTTTACGGACGTATTGCTATATTATGGGAGTAATTTCACGTCATCATCTTTGGATGATGTCGATTTCAAAAATGTATGTCTAAGATATATCCACAGTTATACAAACAGGGTCTGATATTTATTCAACAGGAATATATCTTAACATTCTGTATATTTAATTATTTGTTGAAACTTCGTACATAAACAGTAGAGCGAAATTACTAGGATAATCACATTTCGTAAATAAAACTTTTGTGGAAACATAAATTCTTCAAAATAAATAGATTTGATAAGTATAAAATAAACTCAAACATAATGTACTTATTTGTATCAGCTGATATATCCTAAATAGGCAGGACGGACTCCATAAATTTTGTTTACTGTAAGACCAATACTTGTGAACGTTTGTTAGGCTAGATGGACATACGTGAACCAACTGAAAGTTGAAAATAAAATATATAGAAATTCAACAAAAATAGGTTCTTTTTAATAGTATTTATGTTTGCAGCTTGGGATACCACCTCCCAGATACCAAGCAGTCTACGTGGGCATGGACCAAACATCCTACGATCACGCCCAATCAATCTGTGAGAACTTCGGCAGTGGCCTTGCAACGATTATAGACCAACTTGACTTTGAGACCCTCAACACCACACTGAAAGGCATCAACGCACAGGAGTACTGTGGTATACGAATGTTCCTGGGGGCCAGAAGTCCAGGAAACAGCGTCTGGTCGTGGCGTACGGGCGAGTCAATCTCAAATGACTGGGCATACTGGGGACCCACCGAACCCAATCATGTCGGGGATGCCTGCTTGAGAATGAGCGTTGGTGCAGCCAACTGGATGATGATCTTTGATAGCTATTGCAATATTTACAACGACCAGAACACACGATTCAAATGTTGCATTTGTGACACATTGCCTTAAAGGCTCCTTGCAGTACAAGAAGCTGGGTAGTTTTAATGGAAAAAAGTATTAGGAGGCGTACATCCGGGAAAGGCAAGCATCTGTTCTTCTTGATGTTGTTGTTTTTGTTGTTGTTATTGTTGATGTTTTGCGTGTGGTTGTTATACTGTTACTGATGAAATAATATAGTGTTTGTGACTGATTTTTTGTCGCTCAGAAAAAAGTTCAGAAAATTTTTGTAATGTTAGTTATAGCCTACGAGTGTAAACACAATTGATATCTAACATTTAAATAAAAATTATGTCTTTTTATATTACGCGTTTCGTGCTTATTGTCTTTGCTTCTTCACTGTGAAGGTTATCCTATGTCTTTGAATTGCAATGTTGTCGCTAACTTGTCTATGATGTTGCGTTACATTATTCTGTTGAAAACTAAGTTAAATTGTCTCAACACTGTTCATACCGAACAACACATACATGTAGAATGATTTTTGTTGTTTAAGATTCCAACTTAAAATGATATAATAAACGTTGTCTGTGAAAAAGCCGCGTGGAAGTTTAAATATAATGTTTGTTTTCTTAAGGTACTTGGTAATTATAAACGATGTGTTACTAGAATCAAATTCACAAACAGTGTATATTGTATTCTGAAACTGAAACTGAAGGGTCTGTTGTTATTTTACTACGTATCGGCTTTGCATGTTATTTTACATTATTGAAGTGGGAAAACGTGAATTCAAGTAGTTGGTGACTGTATGTTATTAAAACAGTAGGCTTTTCTTTTCTTATAAATGTTTAGTAAGTGTAAGGTTTGCTATAGCGGAAAACGGTTTTGAACCTTCATTAACTAAGGTGATAACTCAACATTGTTGGATACATCATTAAAAATAATAATAAAAACACAAAACAATCAGTTTGTTTTTGATGTTTGCAACATCTTCTTGTTTTGCGTGTTCCGTACTGTGCTGTGTGTTTATGTATGTATGGGCCATGTTGTCCCCTTAAATATGACCACAGCTGCTTTGCGTGCAACATTTGGTCTTCGAATGTCTCTTCAATTTATAGTATTACTTACGACTGGTCTGTGTCATTGAGTGTATACTTGTACATTGTTAGAATATATACTGTGGAATGTGTCATTGAATGTGTATTTGTACATTGTTATGAGATATACATGTACGACTGGACTGTGTCATTGAATGTGTATTTGTACATTGTTAGGATATATACGACTGGACTGTGTCATTGAATGTATACTTGTACATTGTTAGGATATATACGACTGGAGTGTGTCATTGAATGTATACTTGTACATTGTTAGGATATATACGACTGGACTGTGTCATTGAATGTATAGTTGTACATTGTTAGAATATATACTGTGGAATGTGTCATTGAATGTGTATTTGTACATTGTTATGATATATACGACTGGACTGTGTCATTGAATGTGTATTTGTACATTGTTAGGATATATACGACTGGACTGTGTCATTGAATGTATTATTGTACAGTGCTAAAATATATATACGACTGGACTGTGTCATTGAAATTATATTTGTATATTTTAGGATATATACGACTGGACTGTGTTATTGAATGTATACTTGTGCATTGTTAGAATATATTTGTCTCTATCACGCACATACTGTTTGTTTTCTTTTAAAAGTACAATAGAGTGTGTTCTTCCAATAAATTCTTTGAAAAAGACGTTAAGTCTCACTGTTCATTATGTTTAGTCACCGTCTATGGACACCAATTTTTAAATAATGTTTAATGTAGAACTGACGCACAGTATTACCGATTACCGTACCACGCACTCGTCAAGTAAGAACAACATTGCTTGCACTTATTTATGTTATTGGCATGGTTTAGTGAGGAGTCAATAAATTGAAATAATATGATTATTGGGCAAAATATTATACATCCAAGTATGCACATATAAGGAATACCAATATGTAAAAACATGTATCAGAAAAAAACACAACCAAAAATGAAAAAATAAACAAAACACGAAAAACCTCTTGAAATATACTGTGAGCTCAGGTAGGAAATAATCATATATTGTCATTTTTTCCCGTTCGAATACCAAAAGGATTGTTGGACACGTGGTGGGTAAAATGTCATTTGCGTGAAATGTTATCTAGAGTAAACTTCTTTAGTCAAGAAAACATTCTCTTTCTAGCATTTCCAAATACTTAACACCGGTCTGAGGTAGTTTGAGATTGCCCCGTTACCGTATGTCAGCGAAAAACAGCGAGTGATCAATTTATATTAGTGTTACTTAGGACTGTTGATATATTAGCGTATATAACACTTCCAGCTAATTATTAACTTTCTAATTGGTTAAAACGACGTCACGTGACTGCCCAATATTTTACTACATTCGGTCACCTACAGATATATAGGGTTAGAACATTCAAAATGGCTTCCTACATTGATAAATAAAAAAGTTACTTGGCAAAGACATACATTATACAAATTTCACACTTTCCCGTTATCATGACTTATAAAGGCACATAATCTTGTTAAGATAAAAAGTGTGGTATTTAACCGCAATATTGATTGTTTAGTGTGGCAGAGTGTGTTTTTCTTCACAGTCAGGGATATGTAAACAAGTGAAAATGCAGGAGACACGAAGTTAATTTTGATTAAGTTAATAAATCTGCAGTGTTTTGTAAGTTAAATTTGGTAAATGTAAAGAGGGTCAATTGCTCAAATGTGTGCATTACACTGCATTAAATATTGCTGTGTAAATATTCACTGGTTCTTTTGACCAACTGTTTAACTACGGGAGATTGTGCACTGAGAACAGCATTCTAATAAACCTTTAAGACATGGATTTGATTTGTAATTCTTCAAAATAACAGTTTTTTATTAGAAAAATTACACTAAAACTACTCTGAAAAAACTGCTTCCTCATGTAGAAGTTTTCTCTAAAGATGGATAAAGGAATGTACATTTCCTGGTGTTATTGGTAAGTTTATTTTTGTTTCAGAAGTTCAACAACTTATTTAAAACACGGTTCTAATAAAGTTGTCGGTGTGATATAAACAATACAAGCGTCTCGCCCCATATTAATCTTCTGACTGCCTCGTATTATCCCATATTGGACAGCAAACCACCCTGCATCTTGCTTAACTTGACATTACCCTGGTCGTGAAGAAATCAGCGTATACCGTCCTTACTTGACATTACCCGGGATCATTTATATAGCAGAGTATGCTTTTCGTTACTTGTCATTTACAATAACCCTTTAGAAATCAGCGTCTACCGGCGCAACCTGACATAAAGCCGTTTAACAATCACTATATACTTTTGGCTTTCATCTGGAGTAGTTTAAAACAGGCCAAATACGGATGGACGCAAACATGGGGTATTCAATGAGTGTGTTTGTCCTCCGCCCATGTTCGCATTTTGCTTTTGTCTGTGCTTTGACATGTCAAAGAATAAAACATATTTGGAAATAAAACAATATAAAGGCAATGGTCATACTATCACTGTTCAGACGTCTAACACCTAATATTGAATGGTTATTGGCAATTTAGACTACACTAATCATCTTTCCCTAAGCCCAAAGGAAGTATTTAGAAAACAAGTACTTTTAACAATGCCGTTTGCAATGCTTAACACATTTATAATTATACATTGCTGATTTTTTATTTCTTTCAACAAGTTCATGTCATAATTGGGATTTACTAAGGCACATGCACGCACAATTAAAATCATGGATATCAGGTCTTATATACTCGTAAAGTGTATGACGTTACTGTTGCCAGGAACTGGATTAATAACAACGACAGTGGCGTTTATATCACACAACTACACAACTCGCTATGTTTCCGTTCGAAAGAAGATTCTTTTTAAGATAAAATGTTCAAGCATTCCAAGCAAGTAATTTGTTCGCTTTCTATAATATTCAGTGTAAGTGTGGGACTATTGCAAGAACAAACATTTGAACGTGTAAACATCAAATACGGAATACTTAATCTGATTTATTAAATCCAGTCCAACGCGCTCTATTCGGACATGCGAGAATTCCTGTCTTCAATACTGTGAGTGTACACATGTTTTGTTTACCAAGAGCAGTAAAGTATGTCGGCTGTTCGTGAATGTATTGTTGTATAATGGAAGCACAACAACGCGTCCAACATCAGACGTGGTTAATTGCAAAAAGGTATATAATCGGTTCATTACTAGTTAAACAGATATTGCATATCCTAGAGTTGACTATAATATACTTACGCTTAGGTTTTACATAACCTAAATGATGATGTCCTTTAATGAATATCTATATTTCTCGGTACATAGGTATAGATACAAAGATTACTAGTATTAAAATGAGGTAGCAATCGTTTAAAAAGATACTGGTAAACCCATGAAGATTGACTAGATCGACTGATCTTGACAAATAAAAAAGCAGCGTTTAAAATGGCGTACGCATAAAAATTGAACATTACAATTAGGTTATGATTATTAAAACTCTGTTTCATGGTTGCTGTTTTTTATGCCCCCATCTCGATATCAAGCAGTATACGTGGACATGGCTCAAACATCCTACGGTCACGCCCAGTAAATCTGAAAGATCTTCGGCCGTGGCCTTGCAATAATTGTGAACAAACATGACACGGAGACTATAAATACAACACTGAATAAAATCTCCTTTAAAAGGAAGGGTTGCCAAGTTGTAGTGAGTGTTTTAATTGTTTTTGTGAGACATTTTGGAACTTTTGTGAATTGGTACACAGTAAGTCCATTACCAAAAATTGATGACGCATCACATTGTAGTTCTGACTTTCATAACTCTAACTTATTTTCGGAACACATCGGTACTCACTGTATGTTAGAAATGCAATGGAGTTGAAATGCAATGAAAAACGTAATTGGGTATCAGTTCTGAGACTAATCACAATGCACTGCTCAGGTGAGGTAATAAGACAATTACAAGCATATGTTTCAAATCTGTTTTTTTCCTGAAAGTTTGAACACAAATGTGGATTTGGAGATCATTTAACATTTTGTAATATTATGCACATGTAATGGAGGTCGTCATTTTTATTTAGATGATATGTAGACAAATTATGAAATGTAATATTTAAATGATTATAATGACAATGGAAAAAATATGAAAACTAAATTTGTTTTCGAAGTGTATGTTAAATCTTTTATTTTCATGAAAATGTGAACACAAATGTGGATTAGAAGATTTCCAGGCATTCATTATATCATGCATATGTGTTGAAGCTTATTATTTTCTATTTCAATGATATTTTAAAATTACACAAATTATGTAATGGAATCATTAAATCTTTTTAATATAAAAGCATCATTAGCAAGCCGATCCCGGGTCCCGGGTCCCGGGTTTTAGTAGCCCCTGGGAAAACCGGAAGGGTGCGATTTTTTACATAGGTCACAGAGTCACTATGGCCATAGCATAGGTCTCACACCTAAGTGTTTGTTTCTGTTGTCAAATAAATATAACAATGCGATGTAGCATGTTAAGCTTTTGCGGCAAAGATAAATATCGCAATAATTTGCGCATATTAAATCAGATAAAACAAATTAATGCCTAACCATAACCCGAGACTATGGCCTACAAAAATATTGAAAAGAGTGTTTCCCGGGAAAACCCTATAGATCTGACGTCAATATTCCGGAAGTAAGTATTGGTGGTTCTCAACATTTACAATACAGTGCATAATAAATAGAAATCGGGAACCATCACAGGAAAAGCGGCCATATTGGAACCCCAAATCCAAACGAATATATGGGTTGCGTCTGTGGACGCAACCAAAAACATCAACGCACAAGAGTACTGTAGTGAGCGGATTTTCCTGGGAGCCAGCAGCCCAGGAAACCGAGGCGTGGCGTACGGGCGAGTTAATCCCAAATGACTGGGAGCACTGGAACAAGCCGTATGAACCTGAAATTAACGGAGAGGCGTACATGAGAATAGGGATAACTCTGCACACTGGATAATGATGTTTGATTCTGTCTGTACTATTGACACTAACCAGATCACACGATTTAAATGTTGCATTTGTGACACATTGTCTTAAAGGCTCCTTTAAGAACAACAGTAATACTATGAACGAATATCTAATAAATGGCATTTTGTTTACAGCAATGTTTTCTGAGCTTTTGTTAATAAACAGTTTTGAATCGAACGCAAATTGATATTAATATAATAGACATTACGCCAAGGCAACTATAACCACGCCCTTAGACAAGTGGCTTATTTGTATAAGAAAGTAATACTTTGTGTCCAACGACATGCGATTATGTATGTCCATGTATACGCTTATCCTTTCATTGGTTAACGGATTTAGAATATTTAGATATAGGAAGTCCGGCATAATGTTCATTACATTGCTCACATTGATGTTTTAATCTAAATAAATTGACGACAAAAGCATTGAATTTGCAATGCATACTAGCGAATGTGTATTATCACTGTATGTATGTAACATAAGCAGTCACCCTATAGTACACCAGGTTTCTACAACTAGTGTACCGTTCCTCTTATATTTAGAGAAATAGATACTGTTCCAATTCTTTCTCGATATGCTCTGTGTGTTTTCAATTTTACAAAAGAAGAAAACATGTTTTGTCTTACACACGGGGAAAAACAAGTACAAATGTTTTGGGTTTTTTGTACGTAAGATTATAACAACCACACGAGAAACAACAGCATAAGGAACAAGATGGAAAGACACATTTGTTTCTGAGCGAAAAGAAAATCAGAACAATTGTTTTCATAAATAATTAAGAGTATAACAACCACACCATAAAAAACAGCATTATTCTTACTTTCTATTTGCTCAGAAATAAAGTACATGGGATTACAATTAATGTTAGTTATGCATGCAGTTTTAGAGTGTAAACACACTTGATACCAGTCATTTTGTAATCAGCGTACTTGTTTTCCTTTGAATTGTTTTTGTCATTCCATTTGAAACGTTATTCGCACAAGCTCAAACTAACTAAACTTATACAGCCAGCTTTATACGTACATCTTGTTCAAATATCACAACACAATGAAACACAACATCAATTATACACGTATTCGCTATATATCAAAATAAAAACTAGTCAGCCAATTTTGATTTGGCTACACCTTTATTAAGACGCCACCTGCCGTAAGCGGTCATGTTGGTCACTTTCCTTGGCAGTCCTTTTACCACAGGTTCGACTGTAGTTGATAAATTATATTCAATTATATACCTGATATTGTAATGATGTGGTACACACGTAGAGAAAGTCGTAAGCTATGTGATAATTACACTTCACTACGAGAAAACAATGCTAATTTTTTTTAAACACAGGTTCATTAATTCCTGCTTATAAAACCATATAATCAAAATTTCAATTTCAAAAGATAAGATATACTTTATAACTCTGTATATGTGATGATTATAATTAAATTTGTTTCGGGAATTTGCAATGTAATGAAAAAGTATAATACTTTACATCACGGGACGTGTTTAAGAATCAGCCGTGGAATGGTTTGAGAATAATAAAGCAACGCGGGTTGACATTTTGCTTATTTATTCTTTCCAATTAGCAAATGCATACCACAGTACCAATTCAAATCTTCTCAAGCCCGTTAAAATCATTTATAATTGCGGTCTTATAACGATAGCGCTGCAATAGCCAGAGGTTGAGTTTATTTGGTTAAACTTGATATATTTTTTCTGTCAACAAATTACAAATGTATAACAATGTGTCATTAATATTAACGATAAAACCTTGTACAGAAGTACCTGTATTCGTTGGAGAAAATCATTAGCATTGCAATTAATGGTTAGTTGCACTTTACATTAATTACATGAGTGATGTTACTGTTGCCATGCTCTGCACATGGGAAACTAACACCTGTGTCGTCCTTTATATCACACCTCACCATAACTGCTCTGATCGTCGTAGAAAGGAGTTTCATTCCAAGGAAACATGTTTACACAT
>Ga0224511_10001360_pt1 | contig 14574 bp, 4 predicted proteins | sample SF_May12_sed_USG_2_FD_169988 | JGI IMG/M metagenome (GOLD analysis project Ga0224511, IMG submission 169988) | Sediment microbial communities from San Francisco Bay, California, United States - SF_May12_sed_USGS_8_1 | ecosystem: Environmental > Aquatic > Marine > Sediment | place: USA...
CCTGAGGGCTTTCCCTTCCATTAGTTTAATATTACTTACTACAGCTGGTGTTTAGTGCCTGTATGGCGGCTGTAAAAAGTCGCCCCGTACTACATCATTGTGTAGTCATATTTTTCTGGTCCTCAGGGATCATGGAGTGTACATGTATGTTGTTTACATTTAAAAAATGGAGTTCCGCGCAAGCGCTAGGGGGCGTCAGTGGTGTGGCATAATTTATTACTACTGATAAACAGCTTCAATAAAACCAAGGCTGCTGTTTTCTCGTGCAGGCTTTGCTTCCAGAGGGCTTTCCATTTCATCAGTTTGATCAAAGAATGGTAAACTATCAATAAAAACAAAGGCATTACGTTTTCATGATGGATGCCCGTGTATGTTCACTAATTGTTTTATTATCTTTAAAGAAATTGAATCGACAAGACGCGTATCAAAGAAAACGCGTGCATGCCACTAATTGTTTTATATTCTTTACAATAAATAAACCTACAAGACACGTATCAAGAAACATGCGCTAAACCATGTGGGTACTGTTCTTCAAAAAACCGTCTGTATCCATATTATTTTATAAATGCGGAAACATTGTGATTTCTCAGTTTTATACGCTTTAATACTCAGTTGCAATTACTAGGCTTTGAAATGTTTGGAAATACCTTTTTTTCTGTCGCAGATTTGTAGTTCAATGCTCCTTATTACAACGGTTATTTGTCGAAAATAGTTTTTTTTAAATATAAAATTCAAGAATGTCCATCTGTGTTCAACTACATATGCAAAATCGTCTTTAAAAATGTTATGGTTGCAGTCAATAATTGTGCAATGTATAAAGCCCCCCATACACACACAATATTATTGTCAATAAAATTGTTAATCTTGAAGATTGACAATTATTGATGAGTATTTTGCGACTATCAATAAAATTAACAATAAAACAGTGTAAATTGCCCTAGAATGAACAATAAAGAAATAAATATCATATTTATAAAGATGCTACCAATGGTAATAACACAGAAATTCTAATCTTTCACCATTGTCACATTACTTGCCTATTTTTAACAAATATTAGCACACTTTTAAAACACAAGTGTCAGTATGAGGCTATAAGGCATACACAAAAAGGTCCATAATATTATGAGATATGTTAACTATTTGCCTCTAAAGTTACGAAAGTTGTTCATTTATTTTAGACAGTCATTATCAAATAGAATCTAAGTAAAAAGTACTAATGAACAATTGTCAAAAGTTCATTGTTAGATGAGTAAATTTCTAAAATGGGAAAAAAACCGCAGCATGACGTTAAAGCAACGTAATCGGGCTTTAAGCATGCTTGAAGCCGGAATGGCCGTGACACATGTGGCGCGTAATATTGGTGTTAGCCTCTGTACAATTACACGTCTTCGGACAAAATTCAACGCAACAGGATCGCTAAAAGACCGCCCGCGCACTGGTCGGCCTAGAAAACTACTACAAATGAAGACCGCTATATTACGTTAACTTCACGTCGTAATCGCTTCATCTCATCTAAGGGAATAACAGAGCAGTTCTATACAACGACGATAACAATTGTTAAATAAATTATTACTTGTTAACGATCGATTGTTTTTTTCATTTTGAGCATCTGTTTAAACAACTAGTATACCACAATTTACCCGTGCTAAACTTTTTTTCACAGTATATAATTGTATGTGTAATTATATAGGGTTATAAGGGATTGCAATTGCTAAGCCCGTATGATTAAAAAAACAGAATGCAACAACTGTCTGTATATGCGAACCATTCATTTGCTGTATATAGAAAGGACAAGCAAGATGACACACTACATAAAGAGTGGCCTAAATATTAAAACCCGGTTCCAGTTATTAATCATGACTGATATTGCTAATGTGTTATTCAAAAAAATGGTTATAACTTGGTAAATTTAGGTTAACTATACTGTAAGTGGAACATTTTAAATTAGAAAAGCTGATTGATTAAAGTCCAGAAAACTAATGTTCTTGGTGTTTAGATGTAAACTGTGAATCACCGCGATGTAAAACAAGCATTTGTATTAAACAAATCGCCGTTGATTTTGTACTATTTAACCAGAAACAATCAACTTTTCAAATTACTAGGTTGCACGTTTAGTAAGTTGAGGTTTCTGATACAACAGCATGAGCAAAAACAAATATTAATTTTAATTACATATTGTTAAAAAACATATACGTTTATACAAAATGCATCAACGACACAACCGTAAGACGGTCATAATTTTATGTGTTTTAAAAGGAATCTTGTGTTGCAAGTTCTTTTATGACATAACTTTGCTACAACTAGCATGGTAGACTAGACCAGACAATATTCAAACTTTTGTAAGAATTCTCAATATCAATATTGATAAAATGACATCATTAACAAACAAATGACAATCAAATTGTTACCATTAAATATCAATTAACCAGCCATGACTAATTTGAATTAAAAACTATATTTAATATTATGTTCATATTGTGTACATATATTGCTGTGCGTAATTAGTCTCAAACGAAATAATTATTTACTTATGTAATAGTGTATATTATTGACATGTACGAGTTCAAGTGTCCTCGAACTTGTCCAATGCCGTCAAACCACGAAATTTCGTCACCAAGAAATCAAATGATTTGACAGTAAACCATTAAGCTGTTTCTCAATAACCTCATTCTTCAATTTAGTGTGAGATTTAGCTACCGGACATCTCTATTTAGTAAACAAAATATAAACATAGTAATCAGTATTTAACACAAATACAATTAAACTTTGTTTCGCAAAGACCTTGGCTTTGGCATCGTATGGATCTCTTTGGGGAAATTAAAAACATAGAAAAATGTTCCTAAATTAATAATACCCTTTCTACCACTTTGACACAAAGTTTAAGGATACATTAACCAGAAAGTGTTGATGCCGGGGCTAAATACTTGTGTCTGGCACATCATTATTGTGTGCAGATCACATGTGTACAGTTTGTCCATAAACACAGAGATATGCCACAGGAACAGTGGCTAATCAGTGTTGTCAATCATGTACCAAACGTCGTGGCTAATTATAATGAAGAAACAGTGTGATTGTAAAACACAACATTGATAAAAATTATTAATAATATGAATTTGCATTGGGTCATTATAGTGTTAGTAAAATATTGGGTTTGTTTTTACTAGATAATTGCATAACATACAGTCATAAAAAGTGGTTTTCCTGACAAAACCAGTATTTAAATGCGTTTAATTTCACACGTCCCTTCCATAGCTATATTTCCTATCACAAAGTTTATGTCGTTAACTTAATGTCAATTTTAAATAGAATTTTTTTTTTCATTAGACAAAATAAAGACATCCCGAATGGTGATTAATTAGAAATGGTCACTTAAGCACCAGTGAGAAAATCCTGAAACCAACATTGCTTAAATGTGGCTCACGTGCAAAGGCATATTCTTATCTTTTTTCATGCCCGGAACAATTTTTAGAAATGCGAATAAAACGGCACTTCGAGATTCTTGTAATTGTTAGTACACTGTGTGAAAGGCATTACCTCACCGTAATCACAAATTTTGCTGGATCCATTAGGTGAATGTGTATATCATAGTTTAGTTATGAATGCGACAATTTGCAGTTGTCTCCTTTTTCATGCGGTACAAACGTTACACTGTGTGAGTGTTTGTTAAGTGTCGGCGGAAATCAATAGTGTAAAGAAATCAGCCTTTGACAATGTATGATTATCAAATTAAAGAACGCATTCACTTTACGCGGTCATATTACATTTAAAGTGTGTGAACCGTCGGTATTTTTGAAAGATCTTTAAAATGTTGAGATATTGAAATTCTGTTCAGCAATCATATCGATTGATTTGGTATGGTAGAATTTACGGTGTATGAGGAAAACTTTTGTCTGTTTTAACATTAATGCTAGATTGAAACTATGTGAAATATAAGATTGTACCTGTGTTTAACAAGAATGGAGGTGTTTTATGTGCGAACCATACGTGCTATGTGCGATACAAGTTGGAAAAATTATAAATTGTGTGAATTACCAAATTAAACAGTCAACGCTGTTCTTCTCAGTTGTTCCACACTATAAGGTATGTACAGCGCATGTAGAAATGTAAAATATGCGCAAATACAGTATTTACAACATCGGCAATAAAGTACAAAGTTTAACATAGTTTATTCAGTGGTCACAGTTAAAGTCAGAATCAATACTTATACATACAAAGACTGTTACTAATTATTTAAATAGGATTACATGACATAAAACTGTACGAAAGAAAGCAAATTAGGTTTTACTAATCAATTGTTTTTTATACCGGTTATTAACAACAATTATTATGAAAAAGAAATAAACAGATATTGTTTTTCAAAATGCGTCGCTGTTCAATAAACTACCTGTACATTTAAAAACATTAAAGTTATATTCCTAATAAAATCAACAAAATACAAGACAACTGAATGTATTACATGGTAATGGGTTTATGGATATGTCCTTTAAGTAGAACGTTCAAACAGCTTGATACAATATAATAAGTAACAGTGTACCTAACCCCGCCGTTTAACCTAATCCTTCATATTTGATTTTTAACATGATTTTAAGGTGTATTCATATATCTGTTAAAAGGGAAAAGCATTATAATAAATTAAAACCATTTAAACCAGGTAAAGGTAAGGCATTTATCAAAGACGTTAACATTTAGATGCTCATCAAATAACTTTGACGCAGTTGCAATGTATAGTTTTTTGGGCATATTGTTCACATTCTATTCTCTTTATTGTATAGGTTATTCATTGAATTAAGCACTTTTAAAATAAACATTTGCTAGCTATATTAAATATAGATTCATCATCAATAGAATCTGAGCATAAATGCCTCTCTGTGCGCTATTGTAATATGATCGCCGATATCAATACAAACATTTAACTGGATAATCTGAATTGCAGAGCACTTAAACTTACAATACGTAAAATTCGTATTGAGTTAAATTATTTATGTTGTCAACACATCACTTTGTTAACAAATACAAATACTGCTATTCATAAAGGATGTCGTTTAATTTAATTTTCGTATTATTTATTTGAAAAAAAATGTAATTGGAAAAGTATTTTGTTTTGCGAAAAAGGCCCTCCGGCCATCAGCTGATGTAAAGTGTTGAAAAACTGAGAGTTTTGGTCCTCTAATTACTGAGTACATACTTTTTAAGCTAAAGATGAAATGTGGCAGTTTATATTTTACAATTACCATCAAAAATTCATTTTCACGTTTTAGAATAGATAAAAATGCCTAAAAATTGCATAACATCATTAATGTAATCAGTAGCAAGTAATGTGTCCATTATCGTAAACAAGCAAATGTTGAAACATAACAAAACAGTGTTAATTAACTTAGGAAATATATTTTGATTTTGCTATTTCGTCAATTAGAGCACGGTTGCGAGTTCAGTTGCTTAATCATATGAGCACAAATGCCACCTGACGGTTCCATTTGCATTCATTATAACAATTATATTTGAATACATTGTTTTAATACTCAAATTATTATTAAAATGCAGTGCAAACGTCGAGTCCAAATACAGGGCTTACAAGGCATCTTTACAGCGCTCTAGGAGACCCCACAGTGAGCTGTCTAATACGCTCTGCAAACACCAAGCCGCGGCGTTTGTTTTGAAAATCATAGAAATAAACGCCGCCACATTGCGTTCTATGCGATTGCACAGCGTCTTCACTTCGTTTGCACAGCGATCAACGGCGTTCCTGGCGACTGCTCAGCGCGCACCTCGCCGATCTGCAACGTTTTAGAACGCTGTTGAAACGCTATAATGACGCCGCTCTGGTTTGACAGGGCTTTTCGTAACAAGGTTTATTATGAAGCTTCCCATGCACTTGTCAGTTGTCTCATATCGCCCCAAGAAAGTACAAATACAGTCATCATATTTATTATTTTTTTCAGTCATCATAATAAATAAATTAGATAGTTCTTAATTCTAAACCTCTGCTATTTGATATCGCTGCTGTCTTTTGGTGTAATCTTATATTATGTGCATGCTGTTGTAATATATGTATTTGAAACTTACACAACAAACATTATTTTGCTCTAACATTGAAGACAAAGATATATGCTTTTTGGTTGTTATCATTTTTTTAACTCGGTAAAAACATAAATAAGGACATTCATGAATGACACTTTGTCATCAGACTTCAGAGAAAGCACGTGTCTTGGCTCGTGCCACGCGCCAACGGCATGCACCTCGTCTTAAACATTTTGCTAACTGTTGCATCTGAATAAATTAGAAAAAATGAATTGATTTTAAGACTTTTAAGTAAAACTCTTAAAGTTGTTAAATTATGAAAAAACATATTTACATATTAGAATTGTTAACAATTATTGGCGAAAAATAACCTCGTTAGAGATGATGAAGTGAAAATATCGCGTTTGGTGTTACGGCAACACTTTTTAATGCACAGATCTGTAAATAGTCAGCGACTGGTCTGCCATGCGCTAAAGGGATGTTAGTATATTTCTCTTTCTTTTCGATTTTCTCGTGCAATCAATAAACTCAAATTGAAATTAACATCGTTTTTGTTGTATGTTGATTTTTCGTTCAAATCGACTGTATGAACGCATATTGAAGCGGCCTGGTGAAATCCGGATTTGTACAATGAAAAAAACGGTTTAATCAAAAAGGCATCAATGAAGTCGACATGTAAACAATTACAACGGGAAAAAACAGACAAATGCTATTTTGAAAGAATTCCACTGTATAAAAGTTGATTTTGTGCATATTTATGCCGCATGTTTCAATAACCCTACTTTAAAGAGTCATTTACACCATATTATTTCAAATAAACGGTGTAATATGATTTTTAACATATCTGCACATGAAAAGAATTATAAACCCTGAGACGTAATGGAATTGTAAAAATATGTAATATGCGTCGAGGTATTGAGACTAGGCCTCCAGGAAAACCCATTCTTAAAGTATAATTTATATTTTAGATGTTTTCTGATAAAACCACAATGCACGAGGACAAGTTCTATAACGGAACTTTACAAATTGTAACAATGCATTTTCACTTAGTTTTTTTTAAAACATATTACTTTAAAAATACAAAAATATCAGAGACCTAAATATATAAACAATAGATTAGCAACTCCTATACAAAATAAAGGAAGTCTCGACAATTGACTCAGCAGAACGAGATTTCGCGAAGTACCGAGATTTAGCAGGTGCGTGAAAAATGTGCCCATCCGCCATCTGTTTTGCACAATCGTTATTCAACTTAATAGTGCCAAAAGTCAATACTGACTACATAATATTGTGTGTTAGCTGTCAACAATATACAATGTAAGTCAGCGTTATCAATATAGAATTAAACCCACATATGTTTATGAATAAAAACTGCACTCCTAGATGCTTACTTGACATCGATGAAAAAGCACATTTGAAGTGGGGCTTTATACCTGATAAGTTATTTTTTTTATCCCAATCTCACATAATTTGTTCCTCAATGAAAAGCAATTTTGTTAATTTTGATGAATAACTTTATGTACATTCCATTATTCAATAGTTGAACGATTTATAATCCCGGTGTCAACATTTAAGTATTCACGCATGGCACCACAACGCGAATTCACTTTACAATGCTCAAATAAGGTCGTGCGTTATGTCGTTAAATTTCTTATATTGTTCCTATTTTATTAAGTAGCACAAATTAATACAAAACTATTACAGTTAATGTTATAAATGACAAAATACATCTGAAAAGTGTTTGTTAATAGTGGCGAAGTAAAAGGGTCCCGCGCGCGTTCTTCACACATACGACGTATTCAAGGTCAATAGCTAGCGAAATGATATGTCTTAACTGTTTATTTCAATATTATACTGTGGATTTTCAATTTAATAATCCTTTAATAAATATTGAATTGAAAAGGTTTAGCGGTTTTACCAATTTTCAATTGTTTGACCGCAATAAAATTTGGGTTGATCGAATCAGATGTTCAGTTGGGCAATTTATCAATTTAATATCTGGCATGTTTATTCAGTGTGTTTGTCATAAAACTATTAATTGGCATTTATCTGTTGACACTTCTCGTGTTATTTTAGATATTACGCAATACATACAGGCGGTTTGGACCGGATTGCCATCACAAGATTGTGTGTGTGAAAACAGAATAAAATAACAACAAATTACGAAATACGTAAACGAAGTCCTGCTGTAGATGTCCTTTAATAAAATTTTAAAAGATAAATATTCAAAATGTTACAAAAATATTTATATTGTATTCAAGGTGAGCTATTGTGACCGGCCTCTGTCCGTCGTCCATCGTCGTGCTTCGTGCGCCGTCCGTAAACTTTGTTACTTAAACATCTTCTCCTCAGAAACCACTCATTGGATTTGGACCAAACTTCACAGGAATGATCCCTGGGTGGTCCCCTACCAAAGTTGTTCAATATGGCTTTCATATTCGGCATATAGCTTCATCTAGAGGTCCTCTACCAAAGTTGTTCAAATTATGCCCCTGGGGTCAAAATTGACCTCGTCACGGGGTCACAATTTTACATCGAATTATATAAGGAAAAGTTCAAACGACATCTTCTCTTGAACCGCTTATGGTAATTGACCTATCGACAGCCCGCCCTCCGGTCCAGGTCTTCATGATTTACGCATCGCTTGTCTGAATACTTATTATAATATGAACGCCATATCGCTCCTTTATAATATTACTGACCAATTATCGTACTAGGTGATTGTGATATGTTGCATAAGTAGGTCACTGGGTCAAAAAGTAGGTTTTCAAAATGCAATTTTCAAAAATCTTGTCTGAAACTACAAGGCCCACAGCTTTCATATTTGGTATATAGCATCATCTAGAGGTTCTCTACCAAAGTTGTTGAAATGATGCCCCTGGGGTCAAAATAGACCCTGCCCCCAGGGTCACAATTTTATATGGAATTATATATGAAAAAGTTCTCTTGAACCGCTACTGGTAATTTGACCAAACTCAGCAGGAATGGTCCCTGGGTGGTCCCCTACCTAAATTGTTCAAATGGTTCTGATTGGTTGCATAAGTAGGTCATGGGGTAACAAAATAAGTTTTCTAAATGCAATTTTCAAATATCTTCTGGTCTGAAACTACAAGGCCCAGAGCTTTCATATTTGGTATATAATAGCATCCTCTAGAGTCCCTCTACCAAAGTTGTACAAAAATATCAGAGACCTAAATATATAAACAATAGATTAGCAACTTCTATACAAAACAAGAGAAGTCTCGACAAGTGACGCGGCAGAACGGGATTTTGCGAAATCCCGAGATTAAGCAGGTGCGTGAAAAATTCGCCAATCCGCCATCTTGTTTGCGCAATCACTATTCATCTTTATACTGCCAAATGTCAATACTGACTTCATAATATCGTGTGTTAGCTGTTATCAATATATAATGTAAGTCAGTGTTATCAATATAAAATTAAACCCACATATGTTTATGAAATAACTGCACTCCCAGATGCGTATTTGACATCGATGAAAAAGCACAAGATGTGTGTGAATATAAAGAGAAATGCATGTCGCTTATAGTAAATAAAGATGTCAGTTTTCTATTGAATGATTTTGGGGTAAAAAACCCAACACTGACATGCCATAGTTTTATAAGTGACATTAAATTGTCTAACGCACCCAATACAACTTTTGACGTTGCATCAAACTTGAATAAATACCAATTTCAAGTGGGGCTTACCGAATAAGTTCTTCCGGTTTTTATCCCAATCTCACATCATTCATTTCTCACAGAGAAGCAATTTTGTTAACTTTTATGAATAACGTTATGTATATTCCATTATTCAATAATTGAACGATTTATAATCCCGGTGTCAACATTTACCGCATGGCACCAACACCGCGAATTCACGTTAAAATGATCAAAAAAGGTCGTGCGTAATGTCGTTAAATTAATCATATTGTTCCTATTTTATTAAGTAGCACAAATTTATACAAAACTATTACAGTTTATGTTATAAATGACAAAATACATCTGAAAAGTGTTTGTTAATAGTGGCGAAGTAAAAGGGTCCTGTGCGCGTTCTTCACACATACGATGGTTGCAAGGTCAATAGCTAGTGAAATGATATATCTTTAGTTATAGAACTCGCGGACGTGTAAATTTTATGACCCCAATAAAATTCGGGTTGATCGAATCAGATGTTCAGTTGGGCAATTCATCAATTAAAATCTGGCATGCTTATCCAGTGTGTATGTCATAAAACTATTAATTGGCATTTATCTGTTGACATTTCTCGTGTATTTAGATATTACGCAATACATACAGTCTTTTTGGACCGGTTTGTCATAAAAAAACGTAAAAAACGCCGCATCATTACTTTCGTCATTATGTACAATGTCAGTAAATGCGTAATTTACATAACATTAAATTCCACGATTTATATGAAGTCCTGCTGTAGAAGTCCTTTAATAAAACTTTGAAATACAAATATACAACATGTTACAAAAACATTTATATTGTATTTTTCTTTTATATCTTCAGTATCGCGCAACTAAGTTGTTTCAAATGCTATTCCTAATATAGAATATCGTAAAATAAAGATATAAGCATATATTATGCCCTTTTGAATTCATTAACGGCCAAATTATAGTTTTTTCCCGCACACTTTGCCGAAAAGTATAGGTTTCAAACGAGAAAAATGAAATACCGTATTTGGCCTATTTAACGCCCCTGGGGCGTAACATTTTCCAAAAGGGAGCGATTATTATAGTTAACATTTACTGTATAAAACGGCCTTTCATTTTCATTAAATTATGTTAAAAGTTGTTTGTACAAAATAAACTGTAAAAACTATAACCTATTCTCTATTAAAACACTAAAATCGATTTTGCCGATGTCTGTTAATAAACATTTTAGAGATTGAACAATGTTATTTGATCAGACCACATTTCTCGTTCTTCGTATTTCTTTTCTATGCTGCATCACAAAGAATTAACGTACATATTGTATACACGACATATGTAATGGAATCAATTAGATCGTCTGTGCGTTAGCATTTTTAGATGGATTTAAACCGCTTATTTCAAGTTGTATGCCCTTAAGAGAAATGAAGCTACGCGATACAATGCAGTCGCTGCAATTCAGCGATACATAACTTTTTAGACAGCAATGATATAGTAAGGATTATGTTTTAATCTGCTACCCCTTTTCACATCAATACAAGCGTGTTATTGTTAGTATTTACTGGTCAGAATATACCGACGAGGTTAATGGCGAACTTTCGTTTTCAATTCGTACCAAAACATTTGATCTAGTGAACTTTTTGACTGTTGATTGCCTAATTTCATAACAAACCATTAGGACTGTTTTGAACCATTTTTAAGTAGAAACATTTGCAAACAGGATTAAATAAAATAAGCCAAACTATAAACATGTGAGTCTTTTAAGCAGCATTTTTATTGAATTGGTCATTTACTATTTTAACTAAATCTACAAAATATAGTTTCTTGATGAGTGTCGCTATGTCCAGGAAGAGGCTTGATTTTGGAGCTTTTTAGTCCCGTACTGGCGTTCACACCTGAGTGAACTATAAGTTTACCCTCCGTCCGTCAGTCCGTCTGTCCGCTTAAAATCTGGATCGTATGCTAACTTAAAAACTATAAATGCTAGGCGCATGCACCTTGGAAGGTGAATAGGTAGCAATGTGTACAGTATGCACGCGCAACATTTGTGTCGCTACCTTAAAGATCAAGGTCACAGTATGACCTTAAAGCAACATCGTGTCTGGCCCATTACTTTGTTATTTGTTTTCAAAATTTAAAACTATTTCACAAAATATAATCACCATATTGAGACGACATGTCACAAGCAAGATTTGGGTCACAACTTTAGAGGTCAAGGTCACAGCATGACCTTGCAGCAAAAACGTTTCCGACCCATAACGTTGTTATTTGAAGTCGGATTGAACAACTATTTGACAGAAATGATCACTATATTGAAATGATGTGTCAATACCTTGCTTATTTTTGGCTCTGTGCGTACTGCATTATACTACTCGTATGTGGTGTTACTCAAATAGCCAGTTTCAGTGGTCTACAAGAAGAAGGAATGCGTCCACTTTGTACATCGTAATTATAATTTTCTTTCTGAAAGTTCAATTAATTATAAATGGCTATAAACTAGAGCTTATGATAATTAAGAACGTTTTAAGGTAACGGTTGGGGGACTATTGTATTGCCAGTAACACTATCAAATGCTTGTTTAAGATCCCATCTTCCTGTAAAAAAACACAAATGTTCCCATCCAGTGACATGTGGGTGAGACATGATTGCTTTTGTTTCTGAAAGCACCTATTAAGTTATTTTATGTTTTTATGAAAATATATTGTTTTCCAGAATGGCACCATCATTAGATGGTAAAAATGAAAGGAACTTCCTACAGCTGCACAGACTTGTGCTGGACTCTACTCGCGTCCTGAGAGCCAAATTTGACTCATTTGTACCCACAGGTACAAACTTACAAGCATGGCTACCTAGTGACAAGGACTTGAAGAAAGCTAAGCTATCAGAAAAACAGATACGGCACATTAAGCAACATAACAAATCAGAGATGTTTGACATCTCTGTGTTAACATCTCTTCTGCGACACTTCTGTTATAAAGCGGACTTAAATCACCCACTGTGGGATGAAACAGACAACAATAAAGTCGTACCGTCGCTGACAGGAGAAATTGCAGACATTGTACGGATAAGGAACCTAAGGAATGAGGTATGTATTATTTGCAAGCACTTGATGTTGGATATACATTGTGTAGGTACATGTTATAGTAAGGTGACAAGCTGTGAACTTTTAACAAAATGTTCATTTATGACTATAGTATGCGAATCAGGAGGGCTATTTTGAAAACATGTAGTGGAAGTCTGGCTGTCCAAGATGGTGTCCAATATGGCCACCAACTTTTGCAGATGAAGGCAAAATCATTAAGTCAATACCAGGAATTTGTTTTACTATGAATACACCCAATTATGTTAGGTGTATATGTACATTAGGCATACATTATAAATATGATGACAAACGTCGGTGTATGTTATGTTAAACGCATGGGCCACACTTTTTTCGTGTTCAAAATCTGTCAGCCTTTGCAAGCTTAAAGCATACGCATTTGCGCTTACAATACACACGACATACGATGAATATACTAGACATATGCTTAATACGCTAAAGGTATGTTACTCATATGTATATGAATGCTGTCAATTCGTTACACATATAAACAAAAGAGACCATTGTCGATGGTCGCGGTTTTTGTCCGTAATAGTCGTGGGTGTAAGAAGAATTTCTGAAGAAAAAAAATGTATAATCAATACATACGTTATTGTGTGACTGCACCTTTAGGTTCACATTGATAACTCTAAGGTCAAGTTCAAGGGCAAGTCACGATCAAATGTCAAATTGTGGCAATAATATAACTTTGATTATTTGTTATCATTTTGCAATTTCTGTATTCTTACTTCCATATTGATGTCTTGTTATAATTATGTAATTTGTTTCCTCTTTCATGTTTAAGCATATCTTCATCATTTATGTTGATACTTTATGGTTCAATATGATACTTGGTTATATAATATGTGCTCATAATACACTTTTGCTGACAGCTTTTTGCACCATTCTCAGAGGAAGCAAGACATCATATGTAATGTTAAAATTCTACAAGAACATCATGTCTATTACAAAGTTGCAACTCTTGATTGACAAATAAAAAGAGGATTGACTTCAATCAATATCATATATATGTATGCTTAGCTGTCACGATACTCCAGTGGAGGGAGAGGCCCCAAGTTCGATTCAAAGGATTTTTAATTTTGCTGATTTGTTTTGTTGTTGTTGTGAGTTTACTGTTCGTCCCAAATACAGATTGTCATCCACTTCATTTTGCAATGGTAATTCAATTATCATAATTTACATACTGCAAACATGGTTACGGTTTGTAAGGCTATCAAGGTACAGGCCTCGCATTTTTAAAAGACTAAGGTAACGTATCTAACACGATTAAATAATCTTCTAAAATATGTTACTGTCAAACATGGTGAACTTAATTCCCTGACACCTGGCTTATGCTTTAATCCTTCAAAAATATTACAAACAATAATGGACACATTCTTTCACATATATTTTAAACATTATTGTCTCAATGTGTATTTAAAAGATAAATATTATATTGTTTATTGTTTTCAGATAAGCCACGCACATGCTGCCGATCTAGACGATAAAACATTTAATGCTAAATGGGATATGTTAGCTAAGGTGAGAGTATGGGAAAGCTGACAAATTGGTTTAAACTTTCCATCAACAATCAATTGTTTACTCACTGATACAAACTTGCTTATCTATACCTACTCACTCACTATCACCCGCTAACTCACATATAACTGTATTGACTCACTCACTCACCACCTTCACACTCACTCACTCACTCACTCACTCACCACCTTCACACTCACTCACCACCTTCACACTCACTCACTCACTCACTCACCACCTTCACACTCACTCACTCACCACCTTCACACTCACTCACTCACCACCT
>Ga0224511_10001361_pt1 | contig 14571 bp, 7 predicted proteins | sample SF_May12_sed_USG_2_FD_169988 | JGI IMG/M metagenome (GOLD analysis project Ga0224511, IMG submission 169988) | Sediment microbial communities from San Francisco Bay, California, United States - SF_May12_sed_USGS_8_1 | ecosystem: Environmental > Aquatic > Marine > Sediment | place: USA...
GTATGTTCAGTTTCCTCAAATAACTAGCTCGTTGGAGCGATAGAGGCTAGGATAGATGTGAGGAGCTCATGCTCACCGTCGGGGCCCGCCATGGTCTGTATCCGAGCCCAGGTTCTCACGGTTGCAACCCCAGGGCTTCTTACGGCTGAGCTATCCCACTATCCTTATCTCTTTTATTTGAACTTTTGAACCCACCGATGCTATTGGTGAGCTAAACTAACACTACAGTCTAACCAGACTATTTTAGAGTTTCCACTTTTCTAGCTGAGACGACTCTGTTACGAGTCGAGGCCGTTCCATTTACGGATTATTCCGATCTTTTTCCAGCTCTCTCTAAATTTGTGAGGTTCTCTGATCTCAGACAACTAGCCACGCTCAATTACACAAGTGATATGTACAACATGTACAGTATTGTCTCTAGCATAGAGTTTGATAAAGACTCTGATTACTTTGCCATTGCTGGAGTGACTCGTAAAATAAAGGTATGTAATTACTTCTGCCTACAGAACCGGTAGTGTTAGCCGCTCCAAGCTTTCGCAGAAATGTGATTAGCCTACAAAACACACTATGTAGGGCCAGTCTTGGGTTGTTCTAGGCATATCTGGGCAGTTCAGGTCACTGTGCATTTAGAAGTGCTCAGGGTGTTTTCATTTATATTAAAGCAGGAAGCCAGATCCTTTCTGACAACGCTGCAAGTGAAATAGCCACCAAACCCTTGGAATCATCCAATTCATAACCGCCTGCAGCTCAAGATTGCCCCCTACTATAACTTGTAGATTGTGCAAGTTCTCTTTTTACTGAGATTTCCATTGAGCGGTTGTAACGGTGAGTGTGGCACTAGTTAAACTGCTATGGCTCAATCATTGTTTGGCTAAAGCCTATGGAATAAGCGACCCCAATGTTAGGCCAGCCCAGGAGATCAGGTGTCACAAGTTTGACATCATCCGACACCACACAATTGTTTCCACATTCAACTGAAGACCCTCATATGATTGTATTTTCAGATATATGACTACAGACAGGTGGTACATGATGTGGTGGACATGCATTACCCCATATCAGAGATGGTCTGTGGCTCCAAAATCTCCTGTGTGGCGTGGAATCCTTATCATAAAAATGAGATGGTCAGTAGTGACTATGAAGGCCATGTCACCATGTGGGATCCATTCACTGCTAAAAAACTACATCTCTATCAGGTCAGTGAATTTTATTGATCTGCGCGGGCACTTCTTACTCCTAAGTAGAGGACCTCCTTTGCCTAAGACGTGTTGCAGAACAGCGGAAGCTGGGAATTATTATGTGAGAATTTCCCACTTATAGCGAAAGCCTCTAGCCGCAGAGCGATCCCGTATTTCTTATAAATCTCATCTCCTGGTAAAATTCTGATTTGCTAAAACCTCATGATCTATGCTATATACGTGCTTGTCATGTACCTAACCATATCCCCCTTATAGTGTATCACTCGTGTGCACTGTAGGAACATGAAAAGCGATGCTGGTGCGTTGACTTCAGCAAAATGAACCCTCAGCTGCTAGCTTCCGGCTCCGATGATTCCAAAGTAAAGATATGGTCTACTAACACTTCCCATTCCATTCTCAACATTGAAGCTAAGGTAAGTTCAGGCAGCAACACATCTGGTGTTTAGAAAGCCCAATTTATTATGTAATACTATTGCAGTCTGTTTGATAATCATTCGCGTTATCATGGAATGTTGGAAATGTGAACCATTCAGTCGCTAAATCCTCAGAACGTGACAAGCTCTGAGGACAGCCTCTTTCCAACTTCAGCCAAATGTAGTCAAAAGGATGCCTGGCACTAATTTATGGGACCTTATCAAAGCCCCAAGAAGTTCTCCTGTGGCTAGCTCTCTCGGTCATATTTCTATGTGAGCTTATTCTGTTTGTTAAGCATAGCCTGGATGCCAATAAAAGGCCAATATGATTTATTGTGAGGATATAGTCTCCTATGACAGACTGTTGAGTTAACCAGCCACATTGAACCTAGTGTGAATATCTAGCTGACTGATTGTTAATTGCAGGCGAATGTTTGCTGTGTTAAGTTCAGTCCGACGTCAGCTCACCATTTAGCCTTTGGTTGTGCAGATCACTGTGTCCACTACTACGATCTAAGAAAAACCAGGCAACCACTGGCCACATTCAAAGGTGAAAGTGGAGCAATTCTTTACAGCCTCCAGTGCTGTCATTACTTCACACTAGTTCAACAGGAGATGGTATCGGGTGTAGGGAATGACCACTATGCAAACCCTGCCCAGACCTATAATGTTACTAGAAGCTGTATCATGGTCTCACAGGTGCTATTATATAAGAGATAACCTTTTCTTTGTCTAGAGACTGTCAGTCAAGGGATGAGCTGAGTTTACCTGTCATGAATATAATTTATTGTCATAACATTAAAATGCAATCTCCAGTGTTATTATCATTTTGTCTTCATTATACTTTAGGCCACTCTAAAGCTGTGTCCTACACAAAGTTTCTCAATGGGGAGGAGATCGTGTCAGCATCTACTGACAGCCAATTGAAACTCTGGAACATTAATCAAGGTTTGATATGGCTGTGACGAATGCGGCTTCAAGTCTACGAACGCATAGACTTATCCTCCCTTCTTAATTCTATGCCTAAAATAACATGATATAAGAGCATAAACTTATCCTCCCTTCTGTAACTCCATACCTCTGATCTTTGTGTTACTCTGCCACTCTACCTTTCTACTGAGACTGGTATTTTCATCTAGCATTTCTACATAGGGAAGGTTGCTGTACCTCTTGTTTCAGGCACCACAGCTGTGAGAACATTTAAAGGTCACACAAACGAGAAGAACTTTGTGGGTCTGGCATCCGACTCTGATTACATTGCTTGTGGGAGTGAAGACAATGCCTTGTGCATTTATTACAAAGGACTAAGCAAAGTGCTCCTGAAGTAAGTCACACTGTGGTCATTTTCTGTCTTCAGACGTGGTACCAATTATTCCTTCGTTCAGGACCTTATGCACATTGACAGAAACTGTGGATGTACGTCATTAGAGTTGTTGCTGATTAAATCGTAATAGCTTTGAAATTGGTGTGTACTCTGTCCGCAAAGTCTTGTATGATAGACTGCTGGGTTGAACAAACTTTGTTTTATAGATCTAGCGAAAGTGAAGCTCCTATGTTGCAAGCTAGCCTCCCTGGAAAACTGCCCGTCTATTTGAAATCAATTTAAGCAAAGGTTCTAGCATTAAGGGCATTAAAATTTGGCTAATTTCTACCGTCTGCTTTCTCGCTCAGATTGCAGTGGTTAACGCTGTCCTTCAGATAACTTAGTGGGTCAGGCTGTAGTGGTTATCATTGTATTGCAGATATAGGTTTGAGGTTGTGAAGTCAGCGTGGCAGCGTGAACCACCACGCGATGAGGACAGCAGTGAATTTGTATCGGCCATCACATGGAAACCTGATAGTAATGTTATAGTCGTAGCCAATAGTCAAGGAATCGTGAAGATACTAGAGCTAATTTAGTCAATACAGGTTTAACTGTGATGCTCTGCTGTATGATGCATACGCATGAGATGTCCGATATGACTTTTCTTCTTTTGATAACAATGGAACCTGCAGCCAGTATGGGGGAATAATTCACCCTTAGTACCACAATCCAAGGGAAGGGCAATTCCCAAATGTATATGAGCTCGTTACTTTTCGTTTGGTTTTTCATTCCTGTGGCCCGAAAAGCATTGCACAGACTAACATAGTTTCTCTATAGGAGTTTTATTATAATAAATTATTATAAACTTTGCTGACTGGTATTTGGGGAGGAAAAGATAGCATCATCAGGATTGTTTATATATTATAAAAAATAAGGGATAATTTCGGTGATAAACACCTAATTATTAGGTATTGTGCCGATAGTTATTCTCTCTCTATAATCGCGCCCAGCTGTAAAAACAGTCTTCAACGAAAGAAGACAATTTCTCGGTTTATGGCAGCTTGTGAGGTTTCGCTTGCTGTCACTATGTACACCATCCATGAGATTTTGTGGTTACAACACGGATATGAGAATAACTAGTATAATTACTATCACTATAAGGATACCTATTGCACAGCACTGTCGCTTATCTACAAAACAGAAATATAAGAGAATACAACTAGAAGACAATCATTGCGGTTTCTGGCTGGGCAGGGAACTTTCCTGCAGATGGGCTCTCCATGTAGGTTTTATAGCATCATTGTTGGAACTACCGTAGCGAGGTTGTGACTTTCTTCAACTCAAATGAAGTCTCATCTTATCAGACCAATACAGACTCTGCGAACTTGAAATATTACACAGGATTATTATGGTTATATAGTAACCTACCACTGGACATTTTGGTAACTTTGGCAATCTTCTTCATGGTCTCATCCATTCTGTTATGTGTTTTATCCATGTCATGTCCAAAATCATCCAGCAAACTACAAAAATATGCCCTCGTTAGGCTTAATAGGAGGACCACCATGCTTACACATGTTTCATCAGCACTGCGTTATATCCCTTGATCGGGCTCCACTGATTCAACTGTGTATCAAGTATGGAGGTTATAAAGTGGGGTAGGTCTAAAACAGGTATTCAGCAGATGAAGCGGCTTTAAACCGGATACCTGTTTGAGAGTTACCCTATCAATTTCAATGAGGTATTATAATCGACCAAGCAATGACAACAGCAAGGTTCCATTGGTTATAATGTCCCTCATACAGAGACCAGGCGCCCAGGTCATTTCGAGCGAAGTTGCAACTTAAATTAATGGATCACAGTTTAATATATTGTGTATCTGGTCCGGGGACATAATACATACACAGCCTGCTCCTCCAGCTCATTTCCTATATGAGAGCTGATATTTTTGAGGACCTTTACACTAGCACCAATATTATCAATCTGATCATCCTGCGCTCGTATCAACAACTACAATAAACAGAAAATAGTCAATCAACTCGTATTGCAGAGAGTGTGGAGCTGGGAGTGATATCTCCTAGTTTCTGCTGTCAGTGGGATATTTCAACGGTGAGAACATTGGTGTCATGATTGCTGATGCCAGGCTTCCGCTGTTAGTATAAGCCCCGCACATAACTCCTAGCTTATACTGCTCTGAAATAAGCCTCCTGCTTAGGGGTTCTGCTGAATATAATAGCCTAGTGGCCGAGCAGAGCAATATTACAAGCCTACATTTCTCTATTGTCAGGATAGGTAGAATTATATTACCTGTTGTTGTTGCATAGTGTCATCAACGAACTGTCTGTTAGAATCTGCTAAGGAGCTGCTGTATGTCCCCTGCTTGGTACCCGTTAGTAAACTCTACAGATAAAAAGGAGACCACCCCCTATAACACCGTGCGATTGTTATCAATCAAAGCAAAATATAATAAATCCATCTCTCTATCGTGCAAATATGGTTCATCTCATATCAGTTTAAAATTATTCAACAAAACGGGTGAAATTCAGATCAGTAGAACCATTCCACGACCAGTACAAGGCTACAAGCTGGGCTACAAATAGCTGATTGCATGCACCCATGGTCCTTCACTTCAGGAATAAGTTCTCATCTGAGAGAGCTTTCGGACACTAACCTGCTTCTCTGTATTTCGCTTCCTATCTCCATTCATTTCCTCTTTAAATCGTTTCAGTTTTAGTTTTACATCTGATATAAAACGTTTCCGCGTCTCTACTTCAGCCATGGTCAGCTTAAACTTGGCTGGAGTCCTCTCCACAATCCCAACAGTTTCCTACAGTCCACAGAATGACATTCCATCATGGAGCAATCATAACTCTATGCATCCTATAACAATGGTTAACAGACCTCGAAAACACGTATGACTGCAACCTATAACTGGTGATTCCATAAGCCCCGTCGGCCTTTCCCACTGACTGACTCTCTATTCTTGGCTGGCACATTTAGCCTGAAATATACTACGTAAATATTCCATCAGCGGATGTGTCTAATGCTACTGATTGTGATTTTGATGAGTGGTAGCCTAAGCTAGCCACCAGCAGCTTTCATATGAATTTATAGATGATCGGCAATCAGTGCATAGTTTCCCAGCTGACAGTCTCTAGGAGTTCTCATCTTGTCAAAACCAAAACGCTTTTATCGGACTCGCTGTAAACTTCATTGGAAAGGCTGCTATTTTGCGCATTGTCGGGATAATGCAGAGTAACTCGCCCTCTGACATAATAGAGATACAACTCGTGATATAAGTGTAGTTATTCTTGTGTAGTTTACGCCTTATATGCCGTATGAAGTGAATCAGCCTGTTTGAGTTTGAGATTGTCAATTGCCTGACCCCTTGGCATCACTTAAATTACCTGAATTGACTGACTGATGAGCAAAGTTCCAGTTCATTTCAGACTGCTCAGTTGGCGCCCTCCCCAATGTATCAAAGCAGGACTTGAACTCGGTAGAAACAATGGCAATAAAACTAGCAACAGAAAAGTTTGATCATGATTCATAATGACCAGCAGGACGACCAGGAATCATGTTGTGAGGGTATTATTTTCTAGGAGAATAATTATGTAGTAATTATATTCACCGAGAGATCCTCCAGGTCCCATTCCATGCTGCGTATAGAGTTTTTCAGCTCCTTAGCAAGCTCTGCCAATTCAGATTCACCCGCATTCTCAGCCTGCCTCTGCTGATATTTTCGCAACAGCTTGTCAGCCTTTTCCAATGAGTCATTTACATCGCTACAATCCGTAGTAAAGTATATATGATAAAGATCAGGGAACTGCTATATAGGGTTACTTTATTATGTTATCCATCTTACTTTGAGTGTACACCATAAATAAAACCCGAAAGTGTCCTATTAGAGTAGTGGGCACTATACTCGGCTAATCAGAAACCCAATGTATCGGCTTAGTTTTTCAACCGATACAGCTATGTTTGCTCAATTACATTAAGGAGATATGTCTACTAGTCATAACTATATTAAATTACTAGTGTAACCATGAGTTTAAGTTGAATTAATAACTCGTTATTGAATAATTTATATTGTCTTTAAATAAAATGAGTAAGATTACTCTTAACTATGGGTCACTGTCGATAGTAGTTGATAGGCCGGGAATCCCTACTAAGCCTGTGCTTTTCACAGCCTACCCATCACTTACTCTATAAGAAAGCAATATGTAAGTGAAGTATGTACTGAAGATTCTAAAACATAACATCTTATTGCTTTCACGCAATATAAATTAAAAAATGGAAACAAATGACCCAACATTTGGTTTGATAACGTAGTTCGGAATTCAACTAGTTACTAAGTGCATCTTTCTGACAACCCTTGCGATTGCTACCTCAGTCAGTGGTCTGAGTGCCTGATTTTTATGGCGAATGGACAATTAGGCTTGCCATTGATCGCCTTCAGTAGGTAATATTCACCCGCGTCGTTGAGAAATTGTTCTTGAAACTCGCCGCCATTTCCCCGTGTCCCATGAAATGCCTTCAGTATTTTCATCACAAAGCACTGATTACGTGTTCTTCGAGTCTTAGATCGTGTCAATGGTGTGCAGCATTCTTTTAAAGAACAGTTCTAACCCACTCAGTCGGCATGACGCCAGTTGCAAGCATTATTTTTACTTGAGTATTCCAATCTCGTTTTTACCTCACTAGGTAGTGACACTGAGTCAACCTTTTTGGAGTTGAATTTAGTTGCGGAAAATGTGCTATAACTAGCCGCTCGACCCATCATTTAGCACTACACTGGTTTTACTTATTGGTTTATGGACAGGCTATCCATTACACTCAAAATTTATTGATAACCTTTATTGATCAGCCAAGATAGGTATTGACCACAATAGTAACCACCATACTAACTGACGAACTGTGTCGTGGCGACCAATACTGGCAGTCTGCCGTGATGAAAAATTCTGTTTTTGCAATTATACTTTTTTACTTAGATGAGTGTGGCTCTTGTTCTTTTTGCACTTTCTCATGTATAGCGCACCATACCAAAGCCTTATTGTTTACCAGTCTTCGAATAGTCCAACTCAAGAGGACATCGTTCAAGTGAGTAACAGAGCGAATCAGTAACTGAATGATAATTACTCATTCACTGATTTTTCAAATTTCAATTGTTCAAAAATTCAGAAATATACTCAGAAAATTCAAGTTTCTTACTGTCACTTTGGGTTTTCATTTAAATTGCTGAACTTGATTTTTTGGCCACCTCTGCCGTACCCAGTACTATTTGTGAAGAAAGACCCCTATTACTTTGCTAGGAGTACATACACTACAGTGGTAATGACTGGATCAGTGGGCGGAGAACGATCTACAATTAACCACACTCACACTAGTCACACTCACAGTGACACAGAAAGTCAGGAAGATACACTCACAGGCGCCGAGCGACACTCACACCGACGGCGACAGTGACTAGATCAGGTGAATCACTGAGTCGCTGACACACTCTCACATCACTGACGGTGACTTGGTGACCAAGTCACCGTCAGTGACGTGAGAGTGAGACTGACTCACTCATGACTGACAGCGACACTGCCAGTGACACTCACACTGAGTGATTGACTGACTCACTCGCTGACTCAGTCAGTGGCTCGTGACTGTCACTCAGTCAGTGACTCACTCACTCGACTCAGTGACGGACTCACAGTCACTCACTCTCAGTCAGTCACACTCACTTACAGTTAGTACTTAGTTAGTTAGTAGTTACTGACTTACTCAGTTAGTGTTACTCAACTTACAGTTACTGACTTAGTGAGTTAGTCACGGTCAGTCAGTGGTGACCATGAGAATGACTGCGAGGCCAACTCTCTGTCTCCGTAATTGAGCCAAAGTATGTAGTTGACTGAAACAACCCCAAAGACAAGAAACCATAGGATGTATTAGGGAAATTACTTACTCTCTCACAACAAAATAAGGGTCTTCTCTTAGATTTGCCATTTTGCAGGATATTGGCTACCCGTGGCAAGGTCAGCATAACCGTGATTCGATGCCTACCCGAACGCTCTCTATTGAGATAACAAGGCCATATCTGATCATAACCGCGCTCAATCGCATGATTGGGTAATTATTCTAAACGCTCAACGTATTTGTGGAGTCGACCGCCCTGATGAGTCATCAGCCAATTACCATATCGAACGCATCGTTGCCATAGGAAAAGCGGAAAGCAGCAACACGATTGGCTGCATGATCCGAGCAGCACGAGGTTCTTCATCGCCTTCTGCTCGACGCGCTATTAGTATTCTCTTGAAGTTGAACGCCATATTTCAACCACTTGGAATGCCTCCTATGCGAGTAACTAGGATGAAAAGCCTAGTTTTGTGTGTTTTTGTATGTATCGGAGTCTTGGGCGGTGAGTGTCCTAACGAACTTATTTGTCTGATTTAGACTCTAGTCTAGACTTTTGACTTTGAGAGTTTTGTCAGTGAGTTTATGAGTTGACTCACTATGAGTATGACTATGTATCATGTATGTATTAGTCTGTAGTGTAGTGTAGAGTAGACTGTGTAGTATTACTTATTACTACTAGTACTAGTAGTAGTATCAGTATGTTTGACTATAACTATGTTATGTATGTAGTATTATAAATATAAATTATTTCATTGTATCACATGATAAAATTTACAACGTAAATGTTATCATGTGAATTGTGATGTATATTTAATAAAATTTATTCAATATACATCACATGATAAATAATAATATTGTATGATGTAACATGTATGTCAATTGTCACACTCACAGTCACACACCAAAGAGAAAGACCAATGAAATGAGTATCACATTCACTATCTTTTGTCTATCTAGTATCTGCTCTATGACTTCCAGTTTGCACTGAATCAGTTCTAGTTCAGTAGGCGTAGGCAGTTGCAGTGATTATGCTAGTCTCGGTAGTCTCAGTCTGACCTGAGCATGATGAGTAACTCTAACTGTAAGTTACACGTGTAAGCTTTCTTAAACGTTAAATAATTGACTCTTGGAAGAGGGCTTTGAGACAGGAATTGAGGAAAATTGGTATCTATCTATCTGTTTTGACCTTTGTTGCTCAAAGCCTACTACTACTAGAAATAAAAGTATGGCTGTCTGAAAGTCGTTCTGTATAGCCCAGCTATAGTATAGGCCTATCTGCCTATCTATCAGTAGTATAGTAAGTAGTAGGTTACACTTGCAGTTGCAGTATCCTAGTACTGAGTAATAAGTAAGTCACTTAGTAAGTGCTATGACTCATGGATTAGTGAATATGACACACTAAGCAAATTGATCAGAAGATGGTACCCTATCACTCAGTACTGTATTCACTACTCAGTTACTCAAGCCAAGCTACTGATGAGCAACACTACTGAAACTCGGCAAATTAAGTCACAGTCCTACCATGTGCGTTTGGTGCATAGTCCTACTAGTAAAAGCTCGTAATCACCCATACCCATATGCCCATATTCATAGTCATACTTGTGGCGCCAGTCATTGACTTGAGCTAAGAGTAAGACTAACCTACTAGCAAAGACTGGCTATAGGAACGCCCACCCAAAGCCTAAGAATGACTTCTGGTATTCCTCTAAATTTACAGCGCAGAATGTCCAGGTACGTTTGCACCCAGACCCCAATGATCATAAAGGTACTGTGGAAATACGGTATAACAGCACCTCTGCCTGGGGAACCATCTGTGATGATAAATGGACACTCAGTAATGCCAATGTCATCTGCAAGATGCTTGGCTTTCCGTAAGTACCACTCCTCCCTCAATTCGGTTACTGTATCTGCCACGTAACTACCCTGAACGGCCCACACCGCAGCTAGTCTGGGTGTACTTGACAGGTCTGACCTGGGTGGACTGGAAAGGTCTGACCTGGGTGGACTGGAAAGGTTTTGGCTAGGCTTTGCTAGTCTTTGGTATGGTGTGATGTTTCCACAGAGTCGCTAGAGCATGGTGATCTGGCGTGAACACTGATCTTTTTGTTCGTTCACCCTCTTTGAATTTCGGTTACAAACTGGCCTGCAGGTGTGGATTGTTACTTTTTTTGTCGTAGACCAGGCTGAGCCGTGTGACTGAAAGCTCTTTTTCCAAGGGGATGCCACTCCACTCTTTTTGGTACTCCCTGAACTTTGTATAAGGCAGCCCGTGTGATCAGGCAGGGAAAAGCCCTTTGAAATACTCCACTGTGATCGGGAATTGAACCCGGGCCAAAAGGAGGACAGACAGTGAGCTATCCCACTGAGCTATCATGACTGAGGTATTGAGCATCTTTTATTTTTAAGAGCCTTGCCTCATCTTAACCCAATAAATCTTTTTTGACCAGGAGTGCAACTCAGGCACATGTGGCGTCATTCTTTGGGAAAGGACAAGGACAGGTGTGGCTTGATGATGTTGTCTGTGATGGTAATGAAGACTCGATAACGCAGTGCCCCAGAAGTCCCGGGTGAGTACTCCAGATCGCCCAGGTGAGTCCACCAGCTCTCCCGGGTGTGTACCCCAGATCTCCCGGGTGAGACGGCCAGATTTTTCCGGGGTGTATGCGCCAGATCTCCCGGGTAACAGGGTAAGTCCATCGGATCTCCTAGGCGAGTCAGCCAGATCTTCCGGGTGAGTTGCCCGGATCTTCTGCGTGAGAAATCACCTCTCCTCTGCCTAGTTGAGTTTGTCACTGTCATTGTAATTTTGTCTGCTGCATATCACTGCTCTACATTTCACACTTCAGGTGCATTCAGACTAGACCTATTATTCGGTCGGTATGGCTTATTGATTCTGAGTAGAAAACTAGCCGATGCACTGTCCCGATTGTCTTTCCGCGGGCTTTTACATTGTAGTTTATCCGCATTACAATTGATCAAACATTGGCCAATAGGATCGCAGTAGGTCATTGGCCCGGAGTACCGCGTTTCCGGTGTGACGTCACTTACTACAACTGTTCTTTGTTATAACGCCCCGGAAACGAGGCAAGATAAAAGGTGTGCGAGGATTAGTCCTTGTCAAGTTACTGCATTTTGCTTGATTCTGATCAGGTAAAACTATATGGATCATCGGCAGGTTTTGACTGATCACCAAAGAGTTCAAATCCTACTGATTGGCCTTTACCGATGAACAATTCGGTCGGTAAGCCCTACCGACCGGATAATCCGTCTAGTCTGAATGCACCTTTAGATACAACTTCGAAGGAAACTATTGCACGCACACAATTTTTTTGAGTTTAGACTTCTCCGAAGAAATTAAAAGCAAAAGTGTGACCTTATCAGCCTCTAGCAAAGAATATGCTTGGATATGGTTATGTGATAATGTATATGTGGTAATGCCCTTTCTCTGAAGGTGCTGTTTCACTCCACTTGCCACGCGATTTGTCTCGGACCTGAATCAAGTTTTGTCTCTGAGAGACAAACACATCCGCTTTAATTTAAACACTTGAGATGGATCCGACTGAACTTTTCCGCTCTATCTTATCAAGAGTCAGGCATCCGTCTTAGCAATCCAATTCAAGTCGACCTGGACATAAAATGCAGTGGCACGAATAACTGCATAGATTAAAAAGCTGAGGTTTAGAGCTGTTTTGCCAGCAGCTGTGAGTGTAAATTCTGTTTCAGGTGGGGCATGACAAACTGTGACAGTACCAATCACACTGAAGATGCAGGAGTCACCTGTTTTAATGAAGGCATCACAGAGGCCCCCCAACCTATCACCGAATCTAACTGTGAGTCGCTGTATTATCTCATAATCTTACTCGTTGATATAATGAGTTTGAAATTCACTCGATTTAGTTTATAACCTCTCCATCTGTTTACTTCCCAGTGATTGGTCATACCTATGAAATGGTCTGTGTCAGTTATTCTGCTGATGATAGACCAAGATAATGGACAAAGCATGATATTTTAATGGCAGGTTTGAGACATGATTATCATTGATTCAATCCGCACCTAACCTCATTTCAAGCGGCAAACCGAACCAATTTAAAATTGATCCCTATAAAGACTGACCTAGTCTATTATGTTGAGACCATACCCCATAAAGTTATAAGGAAGCTGACTATAAGTGCCAGCGCTAACTGTCCTGATGCTCATAATTATTTGACTAGGTAAATGTGTCCCAGTGAATAAACGATTACATATTTCAAGAGTGGACAACTCCCCTTTATTTGGTGTGATAATGGATAGGATAATTTTATTTTACATGGATAACTTAATAAAACCAGGGGGTCTTTTTTACATCAAGGTCCATGAAAATTGGTGTTTGCAGGCATTCGTCGTGCGGACATGAGAATACGGGAAGGACCGAATGAGGCAGTGGGGCGTGTTGAGATCCTCTGGAACAATGCCTGGGGCACGGTGTGTGATGACCAGTGGGGTATCAACGAGGCTAGAGTCGTCTGTAAGGGACTTTGCTATGGGTGAGTATGCCGATAATACAGAGTACTTTACAGCGCAGATTTCGTTAACTAATGCCCACCACTCTGTTTAATGGTACTGCCACACTGGAGGACATTCTGTCCAACTAATCCGAGTCAGTCAGTTTCAATCACAGAGTACAGTTTAAACTGCAATCATTTTCATCTGTTATGAGCTATTAGTTTATTTCAGTTAAAATGGTTTATTCTAGTCTAAAACCATCTTTTTTCTCCCTCTCTCACTTGCTCAGTCTAACAGGAAAAACTACGAAGACTCTGCGGTGAAATCATTCTCGTTTTCATAGCGATTAGCCGGACCCGAAATCATCTACTTGACAGCACACTTATCTTGTACAAAAATCTTATCCAATTGAACCAATTAATACAGAGTTTGCATGTTTGATATCTGTTTGGCATGGGTATGATTTAGTGAGTCTATGACATGGGTCTGTGCAGTTCAGTGTTTCAGTAAGGAACAATGTTGACTCAGATTTGCACCACATTTTTATGCAAGGGGAATCGGGCTATTGAGGAATTCACCTATGACCTCAGTTTTCTTTGCTTCGGCTCAGTTAGAATGACCTTGACCTGTGCAAGTGGTCACTGACATACAAATAAAATGTACAGCATTATCTGATTTGATGGGCCATGGAAATCAGCTCAAAATTAATGCAAACCAATTCTAGGAAAGAGCAACCATACATACCCAACCATACCCAGGTGGTTTCCGGTTTAACTACGAGTGTCAAGTGTCGCTGAATGATTTTTTTTCTCATCTCATGACAGTGATAATCACATTATAACTAGGTTAGTAGTTGTTTCAACATCCTATCTTTTGCAAAATAGTGGGTAAAGATTTTTTAGTAATTATGGCGTTGGTTAACTGTGCCAAGGCAAATACTCGCCGGCAAACCCAGAAAGGTGGTAGTTGACCAAGAAAATGCCCTGGAAGTGTTTCTATGAAATCATAGATCGGTGGCCTAGATGTTTTTGCACCATAGTACACAAAGAAAAACTTGTGCAGTCTGAGCTGTCTGAGATCGCAAGCTCTTGCGCCCTCAGACAGCTCAGACTCGTCGCTAAAGCCTCTCACTTTTCTGCACTAGACTGCTCATTCCACTAGACTAGCCACTATAATGCTGTATGGACTGCATAGTTTTCACTCCATTTAGCGGTTAAAGTCATCAGCATAGCATGGCTCTCAAAGGATCCGCTAGGATAACACTAACAAAACG
>Ga0224511_10001362_pt1 | contig 14570 bp, 3 predicted proteins | sample SF_May12_sed_USG_2_FD_169988 | JGI IMG/M metagenome (GOLD analysis project Ga0224511, IMG submission 169988) | Sediment microbial communities from San Francisco Bay, California, United States - SF_May12_sed_USGS_8_1 | ecosystem: Environmental > Aquatic > Marine > Sediment | place: USA...
CGCGACGCGGCGTTTTATCGGGTAAATCAGTAACGCGAGCCTCGCGTGACCGAGTGACTCGCGCGATGGGAGACGCGGCGTTTGTCCGCGATGACGCAATATCAGCCGCGGTGTCATCGCGGAATCGACAAAAGCCGCGGTGAGCGTAGTAGCACAACATGCATCGCTGTTGGAAAGCAATGAATCAACGATAGAATGTTCAAGTCTGATATTTTATCGCATACTCTATTACGGCACGAGATACTAATACAAACAGCAAAATTCGAGTAACAACACACACGACGTCAACGTTATCGCAAGCTGGTACATGCTTTGCTGCCCTTGCAGCGGTCAACCAAGAATTCCACACACTTGTCAAACAAGGTTGACACGCGGATTATTCTAACCTTTTATAATATTATACTCATAAAAGAACAAAATGTTTGCTAAACTTTAAATAACAATCCTTTATCGTTATAAAGAGTAACTGTATACACAAAAACATAATTATACAAACATACGTAACACGCCATTTATAAGTACTTCTTCCACTTGAATAACTTTATAATCGCATGTTTGAAAACAAATTGTTTTGTTACCCAACATACAAATTATGGAAAGCTCATACCGTTTTGTAAAGGCATATAAAATGTATAAACAAAAGGTGTTGTAATACACGTCTTTTTGTTAATTGTAGACACTGCGAGCATCGCGTACAAAACTTGCCCATCAGTACTGCTCGGACATTTCAATTTTAACGTTACGTCAGCCGCCGGTGTGACGTCATGCATCGATATGCCTGCCAACACGCAAAACGCATACCTTGACATCTGCACAGACGACACAAAGCTTCATTTTCAAAGCAAGTGTGCCGCGGAATCACTTGTTTACGCCAGTAAGTACAGGAATTTTGTCATTTTGTTTAGTTGCCTTAACATAGGCTATACATCTTACATAGTTTTTAAGGTCTAGGATATAATTCCGACAAAACATGCTGCTGTTCAAATACCTTTGTATTTCTTCATACTTCAGCGGGTGACGTTTACTGTATCACATCAATGGCGTACAACGGAGACACGTTTATTGCGCTGTACAACCCTGAACCTACCGTTGATAACAGCAAAACCTATCGCTTCGCCTGTCTAGTATATCAATTTCTTTTTTACATATTAAATAACATATAATTACATTAATTTTCCAGATCATTTTAACGTACGACAGCTGAAGTTTTGTGGCGGCTAATAATCGTCGCTTCCGACCACATCATCGCGTTTAGTATTTTATTAATAATAATGTTTAATGCGTTGTTGACTTTTGAGCTTACAAAAATATAATACTAGTACCGTAAAACCCCTCTTAAACCGGACATCAACGGGACCAGACAAATGGCTGGTTTAGAGAGGATTCCGGTATACAGGGGATTTTCCTATTTGCCTATACATAGGTGGTAAATCGACACTCCAACTATAGTTTACATTCAACAGCTCTTTTTATTCACTTTGAGGGGACACAAGGTGTATGTTGTGTGTTTTGTTTGGATAAAATTATGTTTTTTTTTGTTTGTAATGTTTGTTCCACTTTTGCATTAAATTAACACTTGCGAAACAAAATCATATTCAAAACAACTGAATGAGTATCAACATACTAAAAATATGTATTATCATACATGTACAAGCAAAATAATGAGCAAACGATAATGCAAACAAAAGTAACACTTAGGTGAACATGAAACAAAATCACTGCATTTATGACAAATAACAACTTGGCATACTACACACGTGTACACATCTAAAATCTATTTAGAACAAAAATATTCATCGAGTGTGGTTTGTTTTTGGCGTTACACCTCATTTTAATTTATTTTTTCTCTTTCATGCAAGAGAGAAATTAACATTTACGTAATATATGATGCGATGTATGACGTAGTGTTTGTCTCGTGACCATTAATTGGAATTTGATTGTTTATTTTTTTCAAATTGAAAAGGAATATTAGATGCAGTTTCAATTTTAATTTTTGACGGATTGAGGACGTCCGGTATTGAGAGGTCAAATTACATTGACTCTAACAATTTGGGCCGAAAAAGTTGTCCGGTATCCGGAATAGAGAGGATCCGGTATTCTGGGTGTTTTATCACATTAAAAAGTAGAAGGTAATGATTCGGTGCCGACGAAATCGCCCGATGTCATGGGGATTCCGGTATTGAGAGGATCCGGATTAGAGGGTTTTACTGTAGTCAACAGTCGTTTTGTAAACACGACAGAGAAAACTGGACAAGCTATATGTAGATTTTATCCGCATATGTTAGCATTGCCTTTTCACAATTGCCTTTCGTTTTTGGAAAGAAAACATAAAATTATATAACTTGATCGAATTATTTGATAGCATTGTAAGCTACCGGTGAGACAAAAAATTGTTTCAGGCGATCTCTGGTGACAGCAAAACTGCGACCATCGTATACAAGGCGTGCACAACGAGTATGATGTCATCAACGCTGGCTAAGGATCACACTGGCGCCAACATCGGGAAATACGTTGCATTCCGCCGTTTCGGTACATGCTATATTCGTTAAACTTTGCGTAACATTGCATTTTATTTCACTGCAGTATCCTAGAAACTAATATTTTCACAAGTGGATACATTGATACCCCTTTGTCATGATGTTTAGTTTCCCACGTCATCCAAGATAAATTCCATCATATAATTGCTAAAAGATGACAATGTTGTTAATTTGCTGATTCGGTCTATGTTGATACTTATTGACAGTAAGTGTTATAAAGAACCTTGATGGAATTTATATCTGCTAAAGTAATATACAATGAATGAAAAAAAATCAATATGTTTCTCAATAATCATTGACTTTGTATAAATCAATAGATACAATGATTGTCTTTAGTGTTCTAAGCAGGAACATAATTATATTGTAAATGATGCCTGGTTCAATGATGAAAATGACGAGAACAGTTTAAATCAAAAGTTACTCTCACGAACATACAACATGAACAGACCCTTATTTATTATTTTTCTTTATTTATAAAATGATTCCTATTTTTTAATACAGTCATTGCGGCTTGAACACATACTTTTTCTAATATGCCTGACGTCATAATAGGGTAAACTGTTGTACTGATAAAATTCTAAACATGATTTTAGCTATTGACCGATAGTATGTTGTAGTAACGACAGAAATGTCATTGTAAACAATACCGTAATAACAAATTTACATTCAATTTTATCTAAAATTGAATATATTTTAATCAATTTTTTAGCTTTCTGTGGTAAGTATAATGTTTGCTATATATTATTTCTGATAAACACGTAGCAAAAGCCAACACGTGCACATGTTACTTAACATAACTGCATTTTGCATGTTTATCAAATTTTAAAGCAGCTGACCTTCAGAATATACTAGAAAATCAAATACTAAACGTACATATAATAGTTGTTAGAAATCAAATAACGGTTAAAACCTACTTTTTCAGTATGTTATGCAAATAAAACGATGTTTTATCAACGATTTTGTCAACTTTTTCACTTCAATTAAGGGGTCAGTAATAATAGATTTCTCCACTGAACATAACTTGACCAGTATTTACCGTTATGTTTTTTTCATTTTTTTTTATTTTTGGAGCATCTGGAGGTCAGCTGCTTTAAAACATTTTAGTCATATTATAAAAAGCAAATCTCCTACACTGACAACCGGAATTAAAGCGCAAGTCGGTTATAAAATAATCAGGTTTTCCAAATGTTCTTCAAACATGAAAACAAAACATGTACATTCTTCGTTAAAAGCTATCCCTCTACAATGACAGAAATACAATATATTTATGTTTGACTATTTCAATGTTATATAAGTACAAACATACAGCTATACATGTATACAACCAGTTGTAATCAGTTATATCCTTTACATGTAGTAAAGGCAACATAATTTATAGATTAAATAATCCATAAGGATCTTTTACTGTTCAATTGTTTCCGCAGAACATCTCTGCGGACACTTAACCATGATTTAAATAAGAAAAAAATAACTCGCTAGTTTTTTGTTCATATCATGTGTGACTGTGCCTGCAAAAATTGGGCTTATGGAGGAAAATCACATTCAGTTTTGAACATATTTTTATAGAACAATAAAGTCTTCTGCAAATAACATCAACAACATGGTGTGATTATCTCACATATTAAAGAAGTTATGCTTTTACGGAGTCATCAGGGTTTTGTTACGAAAAAACTTTTATGAGTATTGAAAGCAACATTGTAACTATGATATTTGTCCACAATTCATCAGGAGGTAGTTTTTTAAACAGCATATTGCAATTATATACTATTGTTCTCGAGTAAGGCATCACTCATTGAGTAAAATCTTTGTGTTTAGCAACGGTTACCATGGCAACGGAAGCACATCAATTAAACAAAATTGTATAAAAATGATGACCTTAATATTCTGTTTTACTTACCAAATAGTTTAACTACCGATGATTTGGTTTTATGATATATGTCTGATTTTGCTTTTTTAAATATATCATTATTTTAAACTATAGCTTTAGTATATGTGTATAAAAAATAACCATCATGTCTACACATAATAAAGGCCTGTCTTTTCGAATTTAAACCCTTACCATGCTGATTTTGTTTTTTAATTCTATTTAAAAGCACTCAATGCTGAGTTGCTTTGAACAAATCTAGTGTTTGTTACCCTAATGAAGTTAAACTTGTTTTCTCCACTACTGTTGGAGTTATTGCGCCTTAACCTATTATGTATGCTCATAAAGCAATTGGGCATAAAACCCTGACATTTGAGATGACTACAACATTGTATGCATAATCGCATAATTTCAGAATATTGTTATTGAAGATATGTATGTAAGACAAAGTTTGGACAATAAATTTTTAAAGCAAATGATGTTCTCAGAAAGTATTAAATGGTTATTGTATTTATACAGAACATGATGAAATTTTATATTATTTTTTCAAAAAAGAAAAAGAAAACAATATGATGTGTGATATGTGTAAGACATCATTCCAGGATGGCTTTCTGTTTTATGTTGAGATTGCATTCATTGCAGATACATGAAGACTTCTTCTGAAATAGACATTAGCATAGCCAATATATACCATTGCATGCTTACAGCCAGTTTAAGAAAGTGAATACTAAAATCTATATATTTCAAATATATTTTATAAATAACTCTAAAGTTAAGATTTATGTATGTGCAAAAGATTTAAAATAATAAAGACATAATGTGTACTTAATAAACACATAAAAAAGCCTTGGGTATGTTGCTTTAAAATATTTTAATGATGATCTGTTTCATCCAGAATTGTTTTAATAAGCCAAAACATCACACACTCACTGAGTCAAAGAACTCAGTAAATGACCTGCCACAAACAAAATCATTTTTGTTCCTTTTTTAATTTACAAAATGCAATAAAAATCTTCGTCAAATGGGGGTTAGGGGTATAGTTATGAATATGTTTATTTCATTTAAACAATATACCTGCTTTTTTGTTGTTGTTTTTTATCTCGCTCGCTTTGCTCGCTCTATTTACTTCATACTAACAACTTTTAATTGTTTAGATATTCGATATCCGAAAAACGCAAAAACCTAACTTCTACTTCAACCGTCAACACTTTCAATGATTTCTACAGTCCCCCCTAGGGTCGCCACTGATGAGCATGCCTTTTCCACAATAGCTTAACTGTTAAATGGTCGACTTCAGAACAATATTGTCCACTGATGTCAGTCAGCAATGCCATCGTCAATACTAGCGCGTGTCTAGCAGACGGCGTTTGTCAGTCAGGGACTGTACTGGAATACTCGTGTACCAGAGACTACAAGATAACGACACCAGTCACCGTCTGTCTGGCCAACACCTCCTGGAGCCATCGACCAACGTGTTTGAAACGGGAAGGTGGTAGGTTTAAGTTATAACATTAAAAAATGCTACACACTGTCCGATGTGTGTGCCAGTGCTTGATAGATTGAACGAACTGTTTATGAAAATGGCATTCTTAAAAGAATAATTGTTCAATACTTAATAAATGAGAACCCTTAACAATAAGTATGATACCAAACACTTAAACTGTCTTAAACAGTTTTCTGTTGAGGCCTTTGCAAGTACATTGTAGGTATTGCAGTATTGGCATGTTTATATACGTTACAAAACATGCAAAGTCGAAAATATTTTCCGATATCGACACCACTCATCGTTTGTCTAGCGAACAACGCATGGAGTCACAGTCCACGCTATATCAATCGGGAAGATGGTTGGATATCATTCTAAGTAGTTTAGATGTTAATTAAACTTTAAATGTGTGGTTATCTTTTTGAGTGGTTTAGATGTTCATTAAACTTAAAATTCGTTTAGCATTAAATGCTAGCCATGTGTTGATAAACATACCCTGTCACTAGGGTAAAATAACCAGGCCCTTAAATCATGCCAGGAATTGGGCAAGTGGCAAGGAATATATATAAATATATTAGATAGAATGATTCCTAATATTAAAACCCATCAATACAGCAATGTTTTATTATATTTTTACAGAACAATATTGTCCACTGATGTCGGTCAGCAATGCTATCGTCAATACGAGCGCTTGTCTAGCAGACGGCGTTTGTCAGTCAGGGACTGTACTGGAATACTCGTGTACCGGAGACTACACGATAACGACACCTGTCACCGTCTGTCTGGCCAACACCTCCTGGAGCCATCGACCAACTTGTTTGAAACATGATGGTGGTAGGTTAAAGTTATGTAAAGATGCATACTTTATTCACTATGATCTTAGGTCCAGTTATAGGTCGTACATGTACGCACACCAGTGCGAAATGGAAAAAAACTAATTTTAGAGGACGATGACCCTTTTAAAGACTTAAAACACAAAATTTACAAAGGAAATCATATTCAAAAACCCGTTAAAACTGCGTATATCATATTGTGCTATAAACAATCATCAACAGTCAACGAATTTGGTGCACCATACCCAATTGTTTCTACAGTTACAATGGTTTGCTGGCCCTAAAACGTAGAAACTATAGTAATAAATTGCGTTGTTTTAACCCACAGGCTTTACAGATCCGTCGATAACCACCCAACGTGCGATTGTTATTTCCACGGCTGTTCTCGGATCAGTACTTATCGTGGCTTTTCTATGCGCTATGGTTTTATTCATCGTAAGGTAATATAAAATAGGATTCCTCAATAATCAAAATGTTTTATAATACAATGAAGTTTCAACTACATGTGTTGCTTTTGAAAAATATTAATAATGTTTAAGAGGATAAGTCGGGGATAAGTATATAGAGGATAAGTCGGTAGCTTTGCATATTTTAGTTGGCCACAAAGGTAACGTTGTTGTAAGGCGAAGAACCGCAACGTAAATGGTAACAAATAATGGTGTACCAGATGCTTCCTTCCTTGCTGAGCTCTCGGGATATAAAGACATGTCTCGCCTCTCAAACCTCGTTAAATAAAATGTGGATTCAATGTGTTTGGAGATTTAGAATGTGATAAATATTAGTTACAATGTAGTACAACTTGTTTCGCTTACGACCTAAAATAAAGCATGATAAATCAACAAATAAAGGTCTCTATACGTAAATGTGTCTTACGACAGTTAACACGTTGCTGAAGTGGAAACGTGGAAAGTGGAACCTGCCGCCTCTTGAGCATCTAGCAATTAAGATAGGGAAGCAGTGCAAAAGAAGGAATCTCGGGCATTTGTTCAACCGGACATTCGTTCACCCAAGATGTTTGCAGAGGGCGGACATTCGTTTACCCGTTGACTTACCACCCCAGACATGGGTTCACCCATACAATAGTTACCCCGGACAGTCGTTTACCCATGTTTCCCATGCCTATCTTTATATGATATTTTATTACATCTTCTTAGACATGGTTCTCATAGCTGAGTTTCTGACTTCTGGCTGATTCATCGAGTTCTATAATGGAAGTTTTGGAAAATAATATCATATTAAAGAATGCGTTGTTGCGCTCAAACAAACACCTTTGTCGGCAGTTAATTGACTTTCATTTGTAATCATTTGAACGCAACGACCCTTAGACCCTTAGAATTCTCTCTTTTTCATCCCTTTCTTTTTAATTTAACTTCTTTTTACTTTCCCATCGTTCTGTTCAGATTCAAAGTGGCCTGGTTGGAGAGGGTAAATGCATATTTTTTCTTGTTTTTCTCCAAAAATGTTGAGAAAGTGTGAGGTTTGCTATTATAGCTTAAAACTGGTTTAAACTCCCAATGAAAGTCATTGACCGTACCAACATTTCTTGGAGAATACATTTCAGAACTTATCAATAAAACAGAAAAGAAAAAAGAGAAATCCGAAAACACATCAAAATAGTTTTCTATATGTCTGTTGCGTCATCGTGTTCTACGTGATTTTTTTGTCGTTCTGTATGTTGGTTTTTGTACGGGCCATTTTGTCATGGTGCGGCTTGGTGCCATTAAACTTGACATATCTACATTGTTTACATCATGTTTTCTTTGAACATCTCTTCAATTTATATCACACCTTTAGTTAGCTACAGAAACTCTTGCAATGCCGACCATAGTACAGATGTTGCGACAAACACCATTTAATGTTTCTTTTTAAGTCTTTTACTCGTCAGTTACTCAGTTTGGGAACAAATGAAATTAAACAATAAGTGGATTAGGTTGCATAGGGGAGAGAATATCTGGGTGAACGAATGTCCGGGTAACAATTGTATGGGTGAACGAATGTCCGGGTGGAAAATCAACGGGTGAGCGAATGTCAGCCCCTGCAAAATCACGGTAAAACGAATGTCCGGATGAACGCTTGTCCGTATACCCAATAGAAGAACATTAACAACATTGATCGTTACCTATGTACAAAGTATTTAAATGTGAACAAGAAAGAGCAAAATATCCGGACAAACATTTAAAATATAATATTTCGACATTTATAGATGCGCGAATGTTGATATCTCAGGTTCTCGTACAAACGGAGAATAGTTCTTTCTACTAAATAATTGCTTTCTAATAGGCAATATCTTTTCTTATTTGTGAAAAAGATGCCGGTATTAAAACACTTAAAATAGTATTTGCCAAACTTATAAAAAGGTTAATTAATATCTGGTTTGTTGTCATTGCATGTTGAATGGAACACTTGACTTAGAACTTACCTGAACCTGGTGCATTTTATTATATTTTAATAGAATGAGAAGACGGAGACAACAAATGCAGCAAAAGGTAACTGGGTGTCCAGATACGTCGTCAGATGAAACAAAACTGAAGGAACCAACTGCGAGTGTCACCACCCACCGTCCACTGCCTGAAGATGCTGATGGTTATTTGATTGTTGGGGATGAAATAGAACTGAAGGAACTAGCCGCTAGTGTCACCACCCACCGTCCACCGACTGAAGATGCTGATGGTTATTTAATTGTTGGGGATGAAACCGAACTGAAGGAACCAGCCGCGAGTGTCATCACACCCCGTCCACCGCCTGAAGATGCCGATGGTTATGTAATTGTTGGGGATGAAACCGAACTGAAGGAACCAGCCGCAAGAGTCATCACCCCCCGTCCACCGCCTCAAGATGCCGATGGTTATTTAACTGTGGTAGAACCTGTAATTTACTACGAAATACAATAATGATAAAAGAATCAAACTTTAAAGTTTTTAAGTGAAAATAATTATATCCATAATATTGAAGAACACAAACAAAGCACACAGTTATGCTTATAACATGTGATAAGTTTTTTATTAAAACGTCTTTTCACTTAAATATGTTTAAATCAACGTTTGCAAATGGTTTACGCCTGTATTGTTATGTATGCAAACATTGTAAAAAATATATTAGTGTTTGCATTGTCTGATACACCATCAACTCAATTAAATTAGTCTGAGGAAAGGGGAAAATCCTAAGAAAGCCCACTAGCGCATGAGCGAATCTCTATTTTCAAATGTGAACAGTCTACATGTCATGGCTCCAAAGAACCAGAAAATTATAACCATACAATGATGTAAAACATCCGCGGGTTCCAACGATTCTGCCCTTAAGTTTAGACGAACACGTGTGACTATACTCTACGTTGACTTGTTTGTGTATGAGAGATAATTACTAGTTTAATGTGTTCAATATTCCTAGTTAAATATAGTTTTAGTTATTTTTTTACTATCGTCTTCAGGTATGAATTGACTTTTATTTATGTTCATGCTGTTCGTCTTGTCTCGTTTCCGTATGATAGCTAAATATTTGAGTGTGTTCACTTGTCCATGTTAAATGTATGCTTTCACACTTGTCTACAGGTATCAATATATGCCCCTGTTGTTCATGTTGTCTCCTTCGCGTTTAGAGATTTGTTTGGTTTTTTTTTTTTTTGTAATTTTCTGTTATAAGTTTTCTTACTTCTGAATATTGAAATATATTTATGGTTTCTACTGTGCAATTTTGTTTGTTTGCATTACTACATTCTGTGTGAGTTTAATGCTTTGAATAAACAAATGAATGAAATAATATGTACATGTCTAAAACGAACTCGCCAAACAGAAATTATTTTTTAATTAGTCAGAACCTCTATGGCCGTTTATATTTATTTAATGTTTTTGTAATTATGCGTGCCATATTTGGAGTGGCAAACATTCATCACAATGATAGATACATAATCAAGTTTATGTATCATTAAATAATGTGCAAAATGCAATTTAACGTTAAGTAAGAAACGCCATAATCAATGGATGTACGAGTATTGTCCGCTGGAAAACCTACTCTGCGCTGTCGATTTTCCCATTGTGTGGAAGAATTTAAAATTTAAATGCAATTTAAAATTACGCTATTGTCAAATTATTTAATATCCAATTGAACAGTAGCATGATAAAACTAGTTGATGTTCAATGGACAGTTCCGCAGCTGTCAGTCATGATCATTTTAAACGGTTCATGGTTACAATTAATCCAATGGATTAGGGTTATATTGTCAGGTGTCAAGCTGACATGGTAAATACAAAAGGAAGCCTACTTCCTGATTGTGATGAACCTTATCACAAGATCAAAGAAAATCTACCGCATTGAGCGAAACATGAAACATTGTGAAACTATGCATTGAATTTTTCAATGTAACTCAGGCAAAGTAGATACAAAGATGGTAGACACTTTGAATAACTATGTTTTCCCTATTTCCATTATGTCTCAATTCCTATATTAGTTTGATAAATACTACCGGGTTAATATATCAAATGCTTTCAAAACCGTTCATTTTATAAGCAAACTTGCGATACAAATAATTTCGAGCACTCAAATTTCGAAACGAAAGCGAAATATTGGACATTTCCGACGTTTTCATTCGCCAATATGAGTTTTTTTAAGTTAAAATAAGAACGAAAAAACGGGACCGCAAACATATTCTTGACAAACTAGATCTTTCGGATGACTGGTGTTCGGCTCTGCTGGATTCGTATGAATTTAAGATCTATTTCCATGTACAATGTACTAATTGGAGGGATGATGTAGCTGTGTATAAATTCGTTCATAAATAATTGAAGTTTGTACTTACATGTATATAGTAGCGAACAGACTTCTTATTCGAACCCCATTGAGACGGTCTTACGGTATAATAATACATTGATAGTTCAATTGATATAAATGATGTTTGCAATCATGACATTAAATGCTCTATTCAAATAAACGTGAGTAAACTATATACAAAGCTAAGATAGTTTAATATGTGACAAAACAGAGTTCATTAAACGGTGAATCCAATTCAGACAATCCAGATTAAACTAATATAAAGGTGCATTTATTTTATACCTTGATATATCCGTTCAAAATATTGTAGGTGTGAGCAGAGTCTGTTAAGGAAAAGTTCATGTTATAGAAGTGGTGTGTTACAAGATGAACACGTGTATTTTATGAATTAAAAAATGTGACACAGAGAACCCAATTCAAAAGGGATGTGTCCTTAATATGACTAATCAGCATGTGAAAAATGAAAATTCTGTGATAAATAGTTATCGAGACAAGGAGCGTAAACCATGTGGTATTTCCACAGACAGATTTTTACAAGTAACCCTTGTGACCTTGACCTTTGACACGGTGATAACAAAATCAATAGAGATCATGGCTTCACCAACACCAATCAGCAAAACAAAATATGAAAGATCTGTGATAAAATGTTCTCAAGACAATGAGCGGAAACCTTTTTTCCATTTTTAAAGTGGTCATTGTGACCTTGACATCTGAACTTGTAAACTCATAAAATTCATTAGCGGGCATGTCTTTAACAAGATTTATCAGCAAAATAGTATGAAACATCTGTGATAACATACGTAGTTCTCGAGATAATGAGCGGAAACCATTTTTTTGCAATGTGACATTGACCGTGGCCAGGTGAACTAAAATCAATAGAGGTATGATCTAACAACGCCCAAACAGCAAGTGACAGTGATACATAGTTCTAAAGATAATGAGCGGAAACTATTTTTTTTACATTTTTACAAAAGTAAACCTTGTGACCTTGACCTTTGACCTAGTGAACCCAAACTTAGAAGGTGCATACCCCTTCCAAGACCAATCAGCATATGAAATATGATAGCCCTGCGATAAACACTTCTCAAGATCATGAGCGCTTACCATTTAGTCTACCGACAGACGGACACTCGAACAGAGGTGCCCGGCAACTTGACCTATCTACCCTATTTACAAAATGATTTCTTTTAACATATCTTCAATGTATACAAACGGACCGCGTCGAAAGTCGAAATCCTTGTTGTAAGTGTTTAGAAAAGTTTATCGACTGCGTTTTGATAATCTGTTCATTCATTATAGCATAACTTGCTCAAACAATTTGCGTATACATCGAATTAGTGTAAATGAAGGATAGCTTGTCGGTCCCGCTTTATCTTTTCCTTTGTATAGTGAAATAATTTCGACTGTCTGCCATTGATCTGGTATGTATTCAGATTAAAGTATTGCTTTGAAAATGTGGCATTTGATATAAATTGCCGATTCACCGCCAACGATGATTAGTTTGTTTTATACAAACACACTTTTTTGTAGCTAACACGAGCTTTATGTGTTGACGTATTTTCGTGAAAACAATAGAACAGGGTTATTTCTGGTTCAATGATTTGAATTCGTCTTTGTTATTTTTATTGCCAAATATATTTGAAACCGTGTGTAACGATATATCGAATGTCCACGGTTTTCTTTCTACTGCGCATCTTCTGTAACTTCATGAATAGCCTGTAGTAAAATAATGGTTTAGCGTTATTTTCGTCGTATATGTTGTTTATACATAAAGCTATGCAGTTTTGTTAAAGGTTCTTGAGCTTGCATTCAGCTCTGTTGCACACTGTATTACAGTGCTAATATGCGCGCCCTTTGTTGTCCCGTAAGTGACCCAAATGGCTCTAAGGCGCTTCAGTTTTGGGTGCGCTGTTTTATGTTGTGGCGTCCAGTAGGGTTCTGGAGTTATATTTTAAAAAACTGGATAGTAGTTGCTTCTCGGCTTCCACCGGAACAGTTAATGATGGCCGAGTTATGATATTCCGGATCCAGGATCCAGGACATCTAAACAGTGTCTTTCAGAGAGTAACGCCACAAAGGTGTCTACCTCTTGATGGTAGTTGTGTAGTTGTTCTGCGTTGCATTTCTTCCAGTTTATGTTCGGGTTGGCGGTTGTGGGTGTAACTGGCTTGATAAGAGATGTCATTTGCATTTGAAATATCAGTGTTAGGTGGTTCGTGATTATTTCTCTTTTTCACAAAATCATACCATATATTTTTAATTTTAATCGACTAAATAAAATCTACATTCATTTAGTTAGGAAAGAAAGCCTATTTATCACAAATGTTATGCTGTTAGTTGTGTGCTGATATTTATATGAAACTGATGAAAGGGAAAGCCTTCAGGAAGCATAGCCTGCACGAGAAAACAGCAGCCTCGGTTTTATTGAAGCTGTTCATCAGTGGTAATGAATGATGCCACACCACTGACGCCCCTAGCGCATGAGCAGAACTCCATTTGTTTTGCAATGGATTTTTGGTGCAAATCAATTCTCGTGTTAACTTTTGGTTGTTTTGCTAGTCAACAAGTAGGTAAGTGTTTAAAACAAAAGATTTATGTTTTCTATACAATTAAGTTTTAACATTTTGGAAAATATTTTATCTCGACAATTTTACGTAAGAAATGTTCGAATGTGTTGCTGTATGTGTACTGATAATGTATTGTAACACAATTTGTACACATAAGTTGCTCAATATATTATTTTCTATCAGCATCACTTTTACTTAAACCAGAACAGTGTCCGATTTTAATAATTGGAACCGTTGTATAGAATAACTTTTCATCTATGCGGATGTATTAGCATGACTGTATAGTAAGTGCTTGTTAAAAAACATAAAATGGTGCACTAATTATAAGTTATTGTGCGTTTCACCATGTTCGTGGCCTCAATTTTTTTAAATTGCAAAGGCAGTTCGAAATCTCCGATAACAAGACGTACCTCGTTGAAAAGCTTGTGTTTTCTCGCTCCTGACGTTATCCTTCCGCCGACCATTGGTTTAAAATTAAACCAACTATCGGCAAAATTGTTTTTCTCCATTGTAAATTCCCATT
>Ga0224511_10001363_pt1 | contig 14568 bp, 8 predicted proteins | sample SF_May12_sed_USG_2_FD_169988 | JGI IMG/M metagenome (GOLD analysis project Ga0224511, IMG submission 169988) | Sediment microbial communities from San Francisco Bay, California, United States - SF_May12_sed_USGS_8_1 | ecosystem: Environmental > Aquatic > Marine > Sediment | place: USA...
TTTTTCGACGGTTTAAAAGTAAAAGCATAATATATATCACATTTTAATGAAAAAAACTTGTTTATTTTTTTGATAAAAAATACAAATGTGTATCCTTCATAGTCTATTAGGATGGTCATACCTTAACTTGATTACAAAAAATCGAAAAAACAAACACTATAGAAACTTACGGATATTTCACTTTACTCGGTTTTTCACCATAGGTGCTTTATGAATATGGCTCCAGAAGGCGAACATAAGTGATATTTGATTAAACTGCTATAGAGTTGTAATTATAGATTTTTCACATGCATTTTAAGACAAATACTGATAGGGAAACATTTATTAACTTACCTGTATGTAAAAATTGTCTCTATCAGAGTTGTTGCTCAGTGCCATTTTCAAAGTTGAAATTTAGATTTTCACAATGCACTTTTTGTCAATATTTATCTTTTATTAAAGGAGATAAGCTGTCCTGTAAAAGTGAGCTGTATAGAATTCTTCATTCAAACAAAATCAACCTTTCATAAACTTCTCTCATTTGAGTTGATTTTTTATTCCACCATAATTTTGTATATATCCAACACAAACCATGTGTTATTTTCTGCTTAATTAAGCACACTACTACTATTAATAATTGGTTTTCGATAATGTTCTGTTTCACATCAGTAAAAATTCACAATAAGTGAAAATGTTGCCATTCACAACACTATGAACATTCTAGATTGACATGTTGCATTCATACAGTCATGCATGCCATATTGAATTTTTTTAGCAATCCAGTTTATAACATATTTTTACATTACAAACTACATTGTTATTTCATTGTTAACTCAAACACCACCGTTGTTGGATTGTATTGATGTTGTCAACATATACCTTATAAGAGAGTTTATTGTTTATATTTTACAGTTGACAAGTTTTATAGATCATGCTATTAAACCACTTTTATTTTTCGTTTTTATGCCTAACGAAATCCAGTTAATTAATGCATTCACATGTTACAGGAAGTCTATGGTGGTTTCATACTCTTCTCCTGTTTCTTCTATCAACAGTTTCATGGTAAATTCCGTTTCCCCCACTACTAATGACTGTACACTATTCATCACATCTGGCCATCCTCCAGGAGGAGCTGGCATCTCTATCTCCCCCACCATCTCACACTGGTCCTCCTCCAGGAAGCAGTTTGTGGGGCTCTTCAATGGGGATCTCCATAACTCAGTGTACCATGGGTTGTGTTTCAACTCAAGATCTTTACATGTGGTATAAAACTTCCTTGAAAATTGCTGCCCCTGGTGCACCACCTCACCTGCCTCCACCAGCTTGTTAAACACACCTTCACACCAGGCCTCACCATCCTTGTAGTACTTCAGCTGAGGTGGGTGCTCCCCTTCAATAAATGGTTTACTATATCCGAACCCATATGTGAATCTGGACCGCCTTTCAATGATGGTTGATGATTTTGTTGCCATCATCACTGCACCCTTGACTACAGCTAGATGGCCATCTTCAACTTTTATGATTTGCATGTCTGGAAGGCTGGTCTGTATAGTATCTCTAACATAATCGGATTCTGCATATCCACCAACCAATAACAGTGTAGATATGTTGTCATGGGAACATTCTGCCAATATCTTCTTTAGGCATTGGATAATGGTTTTCACAGAGGGTTGGAAGATTTCCTTGACCACTGATTTGTCTATTTTCAGACGATTGCCCTGACTCCTATAGCTCACTGCATCTCCAAATGATGACCCGGCAATCTTTTGTTCTATTGACTCATCTTTCCTACAATGCACTTTTGCTATGGAAATCAGATCTTTGTCAAGATTCAATGTTATGGCATCAGAGCTGTTTGTGAATCTGCATTTCTTGTCTTCTATTTTACTCTGCAGTTCTTGATATTCATGTGGAAAGTCTCTTGCAAAGATTTCCAAAGCATCTGAACCCAGAAAAGTTTTTAGGAATCGCAGAAATTCTTCATTTACTTTCGATCCACCAGCATGCCCCCCAGTGGCCCGGTAGAGCTCACGGAGATTGCCATCGTCCAAGATTTCATGGACACACATGTCAATGGTTCCACCACCAAGGTCGGCCACAATGTATTTGCAACCTGGTCCTAATTTCTCCATGGAGAAGGTGTTTCCCAGGCAAAGTTGTTGATTAATGGCATATAAAGCTGCAGCTTCAGGCTCCAGAACAAGTCTGTTTTTGGTCAGACCAGCATTTGTGGCTGCCTCTCGCATGAACTGCCGAGCTTCGTCTGTCCATATGGCTGGAATGGTTATCATCCACCCCACATCATCAGATGTGATAGAAAGATTTGCTGACTTGGACACATTAATCTGTTGCAAGATTACCAGTTTGAGATAACAGAAAACAATACAAAACACATCAAGTGCTTTCATATGTTTCCCTGTTGCATCTCTCAGTTGAGATGTCCTTGACAGTTTCTTGGTTTCGTATAGTTGCATCTTAAACTGCCGAAAGTAGTAGTAATCCTTTTGTTCATCTGGGTCAAGAGAGTTACAGAATTCATCCACAGCCTGGTATCCGATGGCAGCCAAAGTCTTGTCAGGCTTTAGGAGAAGGCATGTAGGCTCTCGATCTTTTCCTCTTTCAACATAGATTCTGTCTTCATCATTTTTAAAAGAAAATGCATATCTATATGTTGTTCCTAGGTCGATTCCAGCAAACACTGGTGCCTGAAAGTCCACGGTTTCTGTCAGTGAAGATTGTGCCCCCTCAACATTGGCCATTTTTCCAGGCACTTGTCCGGCCAACGGTGCCCATTTCCGTGCACCTCCTGTGGCCATATTAGCAGCTGCTTCTTAGATGTTGGAATTTTTCACATTACATTAAAATTCCTTACAAGACATTTCATTCAATATACAGTTTAATTAACTTATCTCTGAGCATTATGTTAAACTGTTTTTGATTTAAAAACGTCAATACATTTTAAACAATTTGTTTGCCAGAGGTTTTAAAAATGCACATTATTGAATACTGACCACTTTGTTCAAGTTTCAAACTCTTAAAACTCAATCTCCTTATCTAGAAGGAAGTTTTGTGCCTGTCAATTTTTTGCAATCAATGACATGATAACCCAGGCTATTCAAACAAAATTTAGTCTTCTTATCAGAAATAAAACTTTGTACCTATCCAATTTTGCAATTGATGTTCGCATTGATTTCTACAGTAGTAATAAATTATGCAAGATACTTGACGTACCGGAATATCAGCTATTCAAACATAAAGCTATACATTTCTGACAGTTTGGAAAGAATGAATCATTTTGATGTGGGAACCATCACACTTTATGCCTTATCAGATTTTATAATGCTACAGAAAACTTAATGCAGACTACTGCATTTTAGTGAAATGATATTTCATTGACATATTTTTTAAAGTGGCATGTCAGATTTACCAAAAGTTAAAATTCACCAGAAGAAATTTGATAATTACATGCATAGTATTGAAAACCCTGAAAAATAAAGCAAATAAGCAAATAATTATGTTTCTTCTTCATACATACCATGTAAAGATAAAATTATACATAAAATTTGTTACTAAGTATATTTTTTTAAATATCTTTCTTTAAGCAAATAATTATGTTCTTTCTTCATGCATGCCATATTCCCAACTTGAGCCGGGAATCATGATGGTATCTCTTTAGAATCTAGGTTACATATAGCATTATAAGCATTATGTTTTGTGACGGTCATGAAGACAGAGTTGGGCGGGACATGAATGAGATAGTTGGGACAGGACGGGACAAGCATGATTCTTTTATAGCCTCTTATCGCTGTGTGACAAATAGCTAGACTGAACTTCATCAAAGTTACATGTAAACCTATTTTCTGACCCAGTGACCTACTTATGTAACCCAACAAAACCATTTGAACAACTTTGGCAGGGGAAAACCCAAGGATCAATGTGTTAAAGTTTAATCACTATCCAGTAAGCAGTATCAGAGGAGAAGATATTTTAGTGAAAATGTTGATGAACGCTGGGCACGGACACAGGTGAGAGGCCTGTCACAAAAGCGTACCACTTTGCACTTTGTTCAGGTTGGCTTCAGTCAGACAATGGACCTCAATCTCCAAACTCATCTCCTTCCTGAAATTGCTTTTTGTTCTTGTGATAAAAGAAACTTCTTGTTTATGATACATCTATCACAAGAACAAAAAGACATTACAGCAAGGGGAGGATTTTTAAGACACTGCGGAATGGTGCATTATTCTAAGCAGGGTACATACAGTGGAACATTGCAGTATTCTAAGCAGGTTACATACTGCGGAACAGTGCATTATTCTAAGCAGGGTACATACTGCAGAACTGTGCATTATTCTAAGCAGGGTACATATTGCAGAATGGTGCATTATTCTAAGCAGGGCACATACTGTGGAATGGTGCATTGTTCTAAGCTGGGTACAAACTGGGGAACAGTGCATTATTCTAAGCAGGGTACATACTGCAGAATGGTGCATTATTCTAAGCAGGGTACATACTATGGAATGGTGCATTGCATTACATACTGGGGAATGGTGCATTATTCTAAGCAGGGTACATACTATGGCATGGTGCATTGCATTACATACTGGGGAATTGTGCATTATTCTAAGCAGGGTACATACTGTGGAATGGTGCATTATTCTAAGCGGCGTACACACACTGCAGAATGGTGCATTATTCTAAGCAGGGTACATACTGCAGAATGGTGAATTATTCTAAGCAGGGTACATACTGTCAAGGGAGATGGCTTTCTTCTGTGTCTTCACGAGACGACCCATCAGACCAAAACTGTCGGCCACAAGTATCCGCTTACAGCCTTCCTGAAGGGATATCTGGAAACACATTGAAATCATAAAAAAAACATGGAGTATGCTTACACAGTTGGTTTTAGAACCTCCCTTACATTTGACAAGTTTATAAATTTGTGTTACTAAGTATAGTTTTAGAAAATGAGAAATAACTTTTTTCATGTCTTTTGACTTAATTAAAAGGTTCACAATGAAAAGATAACCAGTGAAAGTATGAAGTATTCTTTAGGCCTACATTGCTGCGAATTGCTGCTGTAAATAGAAAACCTTCCAATGGAGGCAATTCCGGTAAAACCTAGGTAGAACTGTGTGTCTGAGTAATTTCCAAATACTGATTAAAACAGTTTTCATTATTCCTAGATTAAAAACACCTCCTAGTGTTCAAAAAATGATTTTTTATGCTTAAATTATATAATGTTAAGATAGGGGACAGTATTTCAATACACAAATTATGGAACAAATCAACAACTGTATAATATATGTTTACTTTTCGACACTAAAGTACTTTAAGGTCCAATTCAAGTTTTAAGCTAAAAATGTGTCCATAGGACACAGATGTCCCCACAAGTTTATGCTGATAAAAAATTACATTTTGGACCCCAAAGTCTGTCTTTGGCCTTGAATTTATAGACATAAAAATATCCAAATTCATAGGTTCACATACTGTAAAATATTAATTTATTTCAGTATAAAAACACACAAAAAACATTGGAAATGTTGGAATAAAAAAGTTCATTTGTATTTGCGTTTTTGTTGGTTTATTCTGATATATTTTACTTACCTAAGCATATGGCTCTTGCACTGCACTCATGCCCAACACAAACTCTGTGCCACTGACATTTGGACAAAGCTTAATCACTATCCCCCCCTCCCCTTCACCCCACCTGCAGATTGTAGTCCTGAAGGATCTTGACAAGGGAGTCACGGAGCCCCGGTATCTCCATGCCAACCGGGATTCGTTTAATCAGCTCCGACGGGTCCACGTGCGTCCCGATGTTGTTCAGTAGGCCCCGAATGAACACTGAAACAATACAGTAAAATCCGCTAATAAGGAACTCGTCGGGACAATGAAAATATGTTCCTTATAACCGGAGTTCCTTATAAATGTTTAGTACATGTAATCTAGTTCCTTGCTAAAGATTTGGGAATGAAAATCAGCTCGTTATAACTGGAAATTTCTTATAAGCGGGTTCCTTATAAACGGACTTAACTGTAGATGTAATTTTTTGGAAAATTAGGCATTGCTAAAGTTAGAAAATGGAAATCATAATGTTGAAATAATTAATAGTGTGTAGCTTATACTATTACACATACCGTATTTGACCTATTTAACGCCCCGGGGGCGTAACATTTTCCAAAAGGGGGGCGATTATTAGAGTAAACATTTACTGTATAAAACGGCCTTTCATTTTCATCAAATAATGTTAAAAGTTGTTTGTTTAAAATTAACTGTAAAAACTATAACTAGGGATGCAAAAGGTTACTGTTTTCATTTACCGGTTAACTGATCCCATTTACCGGTAAATTACCGGTTAACCGATTAGCAACAAAAATCATTTCATGACGAATGTACATGGTATCGTATATATCGCAATGGTTACCCCACCACTCTATTTAACATTCGCAGTTATTTTTAAAGTCTGTATAACGTTCTTTAGTTATATTGTTATTAATAATTTTATTTAATAATTAACTAAATATATCAGTAAGCGTTTGTAAGGAAAGCTGACCTTTTGCGAGTTTTAAAATAAAATTATGAAATAGTTTTGTGATCAATGTAGCGTTGTGAAAGGTTAGGCTAAGAATGGTTTCCAATTGCTTCAAATACTTGATAACACATACTTGGGAGTGAGGTGTTTATTGTTTAAAAAACATCAAAACCAATCTCACTTTAATCTCAAAACAAATTTTTCGCGAGTTAAACAAACAATAGCATCAATTTAACTCTTAATTGGCTTTGATTGACACTTGCTTAATCAACAAACGCGCCCTGTGTACAAGCAATACACGTGTATTGATCGCTATTCGCGGTCTATCGTTATGACGCTCATGACGATCGATAAGTTTCATTCGCACCGTAGCACACAGTTTAATTATTTGCTTATTTTGCTTTCAATTTCAATGATATGAACTTTTTTGTCGGTTAACCGGTTTTTAAAAACGTTAACGGTTAACCGATCGTTTGGTTAACCTCTTGCATCCCTAACTATAACCTACTCTCTATTAAAACACTAAAAAATGTCATTTATTCAGCCCACATTTCTTGTTTTTTCGTAATTCTTTTCTATGGCTATGCTGCATCACAAATAATTAATGTATCGATATATATTGTATACATGCATGTAGGTAACAAAATCAATTAGATCATCTGTGCGTTCGCATTTTCAGATGGATTTAAATCATAATCTGCTTATAACAAGTCGTCAGCCCCTAAGAGAAATAAAGCTACTATGCAGTCGCTACAATTCAGTTTTACTTTCAATATGCACAATATTCAGGAATAGGTAATGGTCGCATGGTTCCCTGCTGCTATGAAACGTAAAGTTACTGTACTGAGACCAAATGTTATCATGTGATTAAATTTGACCAATTAAATGCTCCGCTCCTCTTACGTCACGACAAGAAAGCAAGTGCGCTTTGACTGGTTTACTTCTTTGGTTGTTTTTTAGTGCTAATTGCCATGTTCGAACGTCAGAATTGAAACCAGTCCGTATTTTGACAGGTACACTTACTTTTGTTTTAAATTCGGACCAAAACATTTGATCTAGTGAACTTTTCAAGATATTTTTACTGGACACAAGGACCACCAATTTTGGAAAAGATTTCGGACCTCAGGCACTTATATCGCATATGTCCGTGGTCCGACGTCTTTCGCATGGGTTGTTATTTGTGCTATGAAAATTGTCATAGATTAAATTTTGTGTTAAATTTCTGGATTTTATAATGGATACTTTTCAACCAATCTAAGGTAAGATTTTTTTTCTATTTTAGAAGGAGGGGGGGGGGCGTCTGTTAGGGCCGGGGCGTTAAATAGGTCAAATACGGTATGTAAACTTGTTACTTTTCATCAGAATGCACATTCAAAAGCAGTTCAAGTCATCACAATTTCATGCTTTAATCAGCTTAAATACAAGCTCCAATAATATCATTGCATTGTGTACTAGAAATCTATCTAAAACTTCAAGGTAAAAACATACAGTGGCATGAATGCAAGAACAGACAGAGAAGGGCAAATCTATAATTATGCTCCCACCCCCTCAGTAGTAGTAGTGGCATAAAAATACAGTAAAAGCATGCAAACCTATGACAAATGCTTTTGTAGGACGAATGATCTGAGCTTCAATCTCCATTTTCCTTGGCACATCCTGACCCTGCACTGACTCCCCAGGCCCATGACCTTTAACTGGCCTCTGACCTTGACCTTCAGAGCTGACCTCTGACCTCTGGTCATCCAGGTCACCAGTGCTGGTGTCAGTGGGGCCAGCGTTGCGCTGGGGATGAGGTGGGGGACGGGGCTGGGTAAGGTTCATGTCACTGCGGGGAACATGCACCCCTGTGGCGCCCCCTGCTGGTGCTCCCAGGCTTTCGCGGACAGACAAGGGGAGGTCAATCATGCTGGCACTGCAGTCCGGGCGGTACGGAGGCGGGCTGCAGACACAGAACACATGCCACATACAGACACACACACAGGCAAGACACACACACAGATAGAACCATACATTGGCTATCAGCATGCCTCTAGTTTTGTTGTTTGAAGCTATGAAGCTGTATTTAAATCCGGAGGCAAACAATGCATCTTCATTTATCAACTGCTGACATTCATTTTTGACAGAACTGAAATCTATATGTCACTATTCAAGCAATTTATAATTTGAACACTATTTTTTGACTGAACACTTACAAAAGTAAACAGTGAATAGTAGTTATAGATATATGATTCAGAAAACTAAAAAAATGTGTAAAATCTATTAAAAAAAAGAATTGTAAGTAAAATAAAACTAATAGTAAATAGTAGGACTAAATATCTGTCAACTGAATCTTAACATACAGTATTACCGATCATAAAGTTGACATTTTATTATTGTACATTAACCAATGTATTGCCAAATGGCTAACTATAAATGTTAAGACATTAGCTCTAGGAAAAAAAACCACTTAATTAAGTTTAACCTTCATAATGTTAGTAAACAGTAACTTTACAAAAAGAAAGGAATTCAGAATAGTGAAACTGTTGATAATAAAAACCACCAGTAATGTAACAAATACCCTATCACATATGGAAGTACTTAAAATGTACCAAAAAAACTAGATAAACATCAGAACTTGAAGCAGAAATGTCACCTGTCGCCATGTTGCGTTCGTCGACAACACAGTGAAATGTCCTTAATGCATGCGAACATGCTGGTAATGGGGTCCGATTTTCACTACAATCCAACAGTTAGCAATTTAACATCACTCATATCTTGATGCCTTAAAATAGTTCATTATCAAAGGTAATCCAATGGTTTTCACTTCCATCAGTCAGTATTTTTTCATTAAATTTCAACCTCAAGAAAATATCTCAACATTTCATAAAAACCAAAAGCAATAACAAGCCAACATCTGGCTTTGCACAAAGATTTAAGTGAACCCACTATAATCATTCATTCACAATAGGATAGTAGCGTGCCACAGTGTAATTACTCATTTTCTCATCCTTATATAATAAATAACAAAAACAATCCACAATTTCTGTACTCAAAAGTAATTATAAAGAGTAGGTTTGACTAAAATGCCCGAGGCAGTTCAACTGTCAATGAGTTCAGTATATTTGACAAATGGCAAGTTTAAACGCTGGGACCTACCCCAGACACAATTAAATACTAATTGTTAATTATCTGGGGCAGGATTAGTGCATATTAATGGTTATGATACCATCAAAACACAGTCTGAGCTTGTCAGTAAACCAGTCATCTGTGATTTGCAATGTTTTGTATCAAATTTCATCTAACAATGCCTGCTTGCTGTTCACCTGTAGCCTCCTACTGCTCTACTTCAGGTGATGAACAAACTGCACAAAAAGTGAACAAAATACAAAACAAACTATGTGTGTCCATTTGTCATTATTTAGACAATAAATAGTCAAAGTTTGATTTCTATTTAGTATATGATGGATATGGTGTAAACAGACAGGCAGACAGACAGTTTATTGCAGACAGATACATATTTAAACAAGGCACACTCTTATCATCTTTTTTATTTTAATATTGCTATTAAGGTGACAAAGGCAACTCATGTATCTTTCCCTCAGTAAATTAGCTGGGAGTTGTCTAGGGCTTTCATGACAACATTGGTACGGTATTTGTTGCAGCTGGACTCTAAGCTCCAAGGTCACGAAATGCACTTGATTCTCAAGTTCTCATTTTTTTTATCAGGTACAAATACAGTATAATGCAATACTGAGTGATATATTGTGTACTAATACACTAAATGTTAATATATTTTTAGTTTTGCAAAACATTACACATAAGAGTAATGTTTGTTAGGCCTCAACAAAGAAAATGACCCTATATAAGAGGACACACATCAGTGCAGCATATGACCACTAAGTAGTAGTGATGTGGAAATGTGATACCCCACCCATCCACACATCATCTCATCTACCCAGGGTCCAGACAGTCACACCGTACTGGATGTGAAAGTTCACTACTATCAGGTAACAAGTTTGTCAAAACACACTCTGTGCTATATTTACAACAGAATGTGAAAACATGCTAACAATGCATCATCATTTTGAAATTAAACTTGTAATAAAATCACTGCTTATTGCTCCACACAAAAACTTTGATTTAAAAACAATCTGTTTTTATATAGATTTAAGCAACACAGATCTATTAACATTTATATATATTAACATTGTTATTACATTTTAGGAAATGGTTTTGTTGTGTGAACCTGGTGTGCATGTAAATTACACTTTTTGTACACATAGTTTTAAATTGCTATTTATCCAAATACACCAAACTTACCTCTTTAAAAGAAATAATTAGCCAGTCAATATATGAGTATTTCTCCTCCCTGACAGTTTCTACACACAGTGAGGTGACATTTGATGTGATGTTTGAATTGCAAGTGAGCACAGGAAGTGACTCATCAATGTAGTTAGTATCTCATATAATACACCACTTGTTGAAAATCTTGCACAAACCATACAAAAGCATTCAGATATATTCATGCAATATACATGCTTAGAAAACAAGAGCTTGTATGTCAATTATGCATGTACATTTCTAAATAATAAAAACACTTTTAATTAATCTGTATTGAATAACACCTTATACTAGTCTGTTGGTGTTTTATACATATTATACAGTTTTTAAATATAAACATACACAAATGAATTAAGACCAATGTCCTGATTCATAAGCATCACTGTTTAGTTGAGGCCATACAATGTCAGCAACCCTGTGCAGGCATGCCATACACCACAAACTCTGTACACATTCAACAATACTTTTCATGTTCCTATGTATACTGATAAAAAAACTGTAGCTTTGTCATTGTAGAGTAAAAGACAATAACACCTTATATTGTTTCTTATAATATATGTGACTCTTGATCTGATAAGTAGAAACAAACTGTTTTCAGGTGTTTATAATTCATATTTTTACCAAGGAATGAATAAAGTATACCACAATGTGTTGTTGGTCATCACTCAATAATTCATATTTTTCAAAGATGTCTGTACTTGGACATTTTTGACCAAATTAATAATTATTGCACAAAATGTACTGATGACAATGAGCACAAGGTTACACATCTTATGCACTTAATATCTGTCTTTAAAATATGAAATATCTATCATACAATAATGTCAATGCAACATAATTTGGACAACTAAGAACAGAAACCCGACGGGCATTGCTTTGTTCATGTATATAATAAAGACGCAGGTGGGAAGGGAGAGTACTCACTGCCTGTAGGCGGCGGGGTGTTTCTGGGGGACGATGTCCGTGGCCGGGAACCCGCCCGCCACAACGCCCTGGAGAGCAATGTCACATACAGCTTTTACTTCTTACACACTCTCTCAACACAGTTTTACTCCAATCTAAACATTGGGGATCATTGGACAAACTCTGTGTACACTTTTATTGATTCTTAAGTTAAAGTTTTAAGAGTATCAATTAGTACTAAATTATGATTCCAACTTAAACACTCGCAAATTTACAAATTAACTTGAGCAAGAACACACAAATAATGATTTAATAAAGACCTTACATAACCTTCTCCTACCTTTTGCAAGAGAATGTATTGTATGTAAAAACAACTAACATACATGTAGTGTTTATAATCATGATACTAAAATAAACAGTATGGTAATGCAAATGACTGCCTTATGGCATTTTATTGACCATCCAAGCAGCCAAAAGGGAGTCTTGTATGGAATAAAATTAGACCGCGGGAGCCATTCCTGATTTTACAGCCAATGGAGACCAGACAATTGAGGCTTACCCTGGAGTTATGTCCACTGCTGTTGTGGCCACTGGTGCTGGTGTGACTGGCGCCGCTGTGCTGAAGGCTGGCGCCGCTGTGCTGCAGATTGTCGCTGCTGTCGTCAGAGTGCAGGCTGCCATCCTCTCCCTCCTCCATCACACTCTCTGTCTCACCTACATCACACAACACATAGCATTTCCACCCTGCAACATGGCTTTCACCTACCAAAACTTGTCAAATCAAATTCAGCAAGATGTTTAGAATTATCTAGTGAATTTTAAAGATGTAATCAACATAACGATTGAAATGATGCTCTGACAAAAGCAGTAAAGCACATTACATCAACCATTGCATATGGGTGTAGCCAGCAATACACAAAAGATTCTGATTGGCCCAAATGATGTTGTGTGTAATGACGTCACATCATTTCCCACCTCTTGTTGGACTAAACATCATTTCAGATGGTCTGACAAAGGGGTTGTTGATACGTCAATGACAGCAGTGAGCCAGGGGTACCTGTGAAGGGATGTTGGCCAGCAAACTTGGAGCGGATCTTTAGCTGGAAGCTGTGCTGGGCTGTGCAGAACTTCAGTAGGTACTGGCCCCTGAAACAAGTGTTTGTTGCTGTCTTGATTTCTGGCCCTTTTACACACTGGTTGGGTTATATCACAGTGGTCAGTTATTAAACTTTTTATTATCTTTGTTTAAAGAGATGATACATTGTTTACAAAGATGAGAACTTGAAACACGGCTTACTTCTTGTACGAGGTTGTGTAGAAGTTGAGTTTTAGTGGCTTCATCTGACCCAGGTCTGGGCGCGGCTGGACGGAAAACCTGCGCCGGTTGAAGGAGATTTTCTGCACCCGAGCCCACGGGAAGGCGTCAATGATGATGCGGGGCTGGCCTGGCAGGAGAGAGTTCTCCGCCAACACCAGGGCGTTCATGTTCACGCCCACCCACATCACACCTGACATCTCTCCCTTCTTCTGTAGCAGCCAGGACATGGAAGACAGAACAGTAAAACAGTGAGTTGTGTCTCTTGGAGGCTTGGCTTGACTTAATATCATCACAGTTGTAATGGTTATATAACTTTAAAATGTGTTTTGACTTAATAACATCACAAGTTCAACGCTTATATAACTTTGTAAAAGCCTGTGGAAATAGGTGCCATAACTTACCTTCAGTAACTTGTGGAAATGGGTGCCATATTCAGGTAGCTGTTGCATCAGCTGAAAAATAATTAGTATGGTTAAAATATTGTTGCTTTGAACTTTATATACCATGCCATATTTTATTAATGTCATACATCTTATATATTTTAAGAAGTATCCAAATAAAATTTTGGCTATTAAGTCTCATAACAATAAATGTATAAAACAACTTAGGCCATGCAACTAAAAGTGATTTTACAGCGAAACAATGAGTCTTATAAGATAAAATTAAAAATAATTCCAAATTCCAATTATTAATAAAAATGAACTTATGAGTCAATTTAGCACCTACTTTGATATACTCTGTCTCAGCCTCTTCTTGGGAGAGCCCTGTGAACTGCTTGTGGTATATAGGTGCGTGGTCGTGCACATAGGCCGTGCCGAGCCGCTTTACCACCCTCTCAGAGAAGTATTGCTCCGAGATAAAGTAGTTCAAACCCATTGACTCCTTGCTGAAGTCTCCATATTCAGCCTGCAGATTAACATTTCTTTTTATTGCATAATTTTCTTTTAAAATCATTACAAACTGAAACAACAGATTATTTAATAATGAGTATAAGATAACTTGAAACTCATTATGTAAAAAAAAATAATCTGCAATTAGATCTTACTTGCTTTTTGAAAGCAAACAACATATTATCAAGAAAAACATTTATGTAGAATAACAAACAAATCCTTAGAATCGCTTTTTTATATTTTCATAAGGCATGACTTTGATTATACCCCAGTGTTTATGATTAACAGACCTGCAAGGCAAGGCCAGCCAGGGTGAGGGCCGTCGTGTCATCACAGAGACATCTCTCCTCCAGCACATCGCGCCGCAACTGTAGAAACAGCCCGTGACACGACATCGGCTGTCTGTAAGGGGCAAACAACCAGAGCGATATTTATAACTAATTTGGGGAGTACAAAACTGGTCATTTTAGGGGTCAACCGGGACAAAACTAGAACAGAATGTGCATTGGTACTGTGATAATCTACAATGTCTCTACTTTCTGCCAGTATAAAATCTTTTTCTCTGGCAGTGGTGGAAATGTCTTTTTTTCAAGGTCAAGGTCACCCACTGTTGGCGGTGTAGGTTT
>Ga0224511_10001364_pt1 | contig 14566 bp, 11 predicted proteins | sample SF_May12_sed_USG_2_FD_169988 | JGI IMG/M metagenome (GOLD analysis project Ga0224511, IMG submission 169988) | Sediment microbial communities from San Francisco Bay, California, United States - SF_May12_sed_USGS_8_1 | ecosystem: Environmental > Aquatic > Marine > Sediment | place: USA...
TCATGTATCTCAATTTTTTGTAATGTTTCACTTTGCACCAAACAAAATGCACGTGCAATGAGTGCTTTCAATCATTTACGCCAGCACTTTATGAAAAGTAATAAAACATCATTTTAAAACTATTAAACTTTATTGCTGCCTCTTTTAATTGTGATACTACACATAACAAATAGCCTTTTAAACATTTATAATAGAAACATTTACATTCTCTTATTATTTTCTAAACGAAAATATGACGGTTGTCATAACCCGCTTGGGTACGTAAGGCAAGATTGTTGATTAGTCAGCGCAACGTCGATTAACCAATAGATAACGACTTTGCCTGTGCGCTTCACTCCCGCAACAGTTATGAAAGTTGACGATAAATTAATATATAAATGTTAATATTTCTTATAACACTGTGAATTATGAGATGAAAACATATTCATAAACACAGAAAAGCGTAAATATAAGGACTGATTTCTATTTTCCGTGCGCTTATTGAGTATAAACGCTCAGACGGCCGTTCGATTTACCAAGAAGCGCTAACGCGCTTCACGGAATTTTTAAACCGCACTCGGACCGTTTACACTCAATATGCGCCCGGCAAATAGCAGTCAATCCTTAAACATATCTCTGCTGCCTACAGTTGACCTAATCTGATTTGAAGGTGATATTAAATTTAAACCATTCAACAACTTTGTTAATAACGCTTCTTTTCATTTTTAAGTTGAAAACTAATATTAATTCGAAATATTTAGGTGTAAAACATGACACATAATACTAGCAACTTTTAATAAGTACGAAGCTATAGACAGCGATATAGATTTTTCATTTCCTAATGTAGGTACACTGTGCTAATGAAACGCTAAGGCAAAAACCATTGTCAAGAACTGTTAATGACACTAACGAGAATCGAACCCAAAAATGTTAAAGGAACAGTGCGTCGCCTATGCCATTGATACATCATACTTTATATTGATCAAGTTCTGGGCAAAGTATTTCACATACTTTGCCGTTATTTACGACCAATTCTACCGGTTCTTCCTTAGCTCTAATTATAAACCCGACAATATACGGAGTAGAATTGATAAAACATGTATCTATTATCAACATTTAACAATGTTACGGGAGTGAAATACACTGGCGAGATCGTTTTCCATTGGTCAATCGACATTGCGCAGGTGACCAACGGTAATCAACGTTTTTTTATTCCGCGGTACGTAATCTAGTGGGTTATAAAAATAACACTTTTTTCTTTAGAAAACAATAAGCGATTATTAATATAAGTCTGCACGTTGACCTACAAATAACATATCGACCTACCATACAAAAGTAGGGTCTCTTTGTCGGATCCTAGGGAGTTCTCCCCTTCACACGTGTAATGGCCGAAGTCCTGTGCCTCCAGGTTCAGTATCCGTAGATAGAGAGCGAGCGTGAATTCCCCCTCGACATACACATCGGTGCGGTATTTCTGCGAGTTGCCCATGGAAGCCACCTATCGAATCATAAAACAATTTATTAAAGATGATTAACTTGCTTTTAAAGCATTAATGTCATGTATGATTTTACATTGACATGTCATTGGTACATTACTTTTCTCTGTACTATCTAAGGAAAGGGCCTTAACTAATGTTGCAATAACTAATAGTCCGTTTTTTTTGTAATGAATAAATATATTTTTAAAAATATGTATGTATCATTTAAATGCATAACGTTGTTCATTTACATTACAATAAGATTATTCTAAACTGGCCACCTCCACGCCGTTCCGCGTCCACGTGGAGACGCCCTGGGGGAAGGCCGACACAAAACACTCCAGCAACGCTTCCATGCCAACCTTGTGGCCTATCTTGTGTGGGGTCTTGAACAGCACTTCCGGGGGAACTGAAACCATGCACGAGTGATTCGTGTATGAGAAGCGATGGTAATGGGAAGTTCCCCAACTGTCAATCATGATCATGAACTGTGCATTATGGTTTTACTAGGTCTTTATTGGATTAATAATAATGCCGCTAAATGTAAAACATAATTGATTTCAACAACAACAGTTTATTTCGTTCATATCATTGATACCTAAACTATTTTTATTGAAATGTCTAATACTAGTAAAAGCCGATATTTAAGTGTTACAATATAACATGATATATATCACTTAAATGTTACTCATCTAAAATAACAACAATGCCACATATTCTTAAATTACGCATATGACAAAACTTACACATTTTAAAACACGCAAATGGCATGCCCTATTTTTGTGCATCACCTTCACGAATAATGAATCTACAGCAATGGGACGTATCGTAAAATATGCCAATGCCGCCATCGTGGACGACTTACAATGAACCTGGACGCTGATGAGCCGTATGGCGGGCGTGGCCACGTTGTTGCTGGCCTCGCACTCGTAGATGCCGCCACAGAAGCGCGAGATGTTGTGGATCCGTAACACCTCACCGGACGCCTTCACCTCGGAGTCGTTGATCGCTGTAACAACAAGTACACATATAGAAAGACAGTGAATTGTAGTTGTTGACCAGTTGGTTGGTTGGTCGGTCGAAAAAATACACGAACTGTCGCAAACATTACAGTGTTTCAAGTAGTTGGTTGGATGGTAAGGTAAAAAAAAAAATCATGCGTGTGTTTCAGGTAAACCCAACCTAGGGCATGACAGCGACCGTACAGTATTGTTGGACTTTTAGATTCTTTCCTCTAATCTCAAGCCAAGAAGACGTAATGCCATGGTTAGAAATTAGAAAAAAAGAAAAAAATCCCGACCCTACCTGCCTTTTCGTTTCAAGTGTTTTCCCAGATAGACATGTGATATTTTAAGGCCTAAGTATGCATGCTAAGTAGGTTGCGGGGCGGGGCAACTGAAATTGGCTAGTTAGTTATTTTAATTTTAAAACGAACCATAATTAAATGCTTGCCAATTTTTTTCTTATATTCTTGACGCGGTTCCAAATGTGTTTAACCAAATGTTGGAATGCACATGTGTCCGTGGTCTTACATGATGCTTTGCATACGTTTCTCACATCGGGTGTATAAAGGCAGACCAGTGCGTTAGCGTGAATCAACGAACACGTCAAAAAGTCAAGTGCGGATCAAAAGGATAGCACTTTTCGTCAGATCTGTGCAGAATTACTGATTCATAATAGAGATTTGGGCCTGTCTTAATGCAATATCGACGTGTCAGTTGTAAACCCGCCATATCGTGATGCCTCCTTACAATGCCGCCTATTAATCAGCAGAAAACATTCTCGGCGACCATAAATCACAAATGGCAGAAATTCCGAAACGACTTTCTTCCAAGACCATCTTCATAATTGAGTCGATTTTCTTTGAAAATAAAATGAACGGTTTTTGTCACTTTAATAAACGAGCAATATGACCTTATTTGTAAGTCTCCAAACCAATTATGTTGGCGGTTCTTTAGGGTTTCATTTGTTAAAGCAAAAGAGTTTATAATATTGACGTAATTTAATACAAGGTCGCCAGATTCTTGTTAAATCGGGAATATATGTTTTTATTTTTCATGGCGGATATTAAATGGCATCGACGAAAAAGTTAAAATTGCTTTATAAGGGCAAAGCCGCGGCGAAATTCCTTCCAATCCCAGCATGTTATAGGCAAGCACTTGGCAATTCCAGCTTCTCCTGTCAAAAGCTGATTTAGAGGTATTTGTGCAGGGAGATATGTTTACTCTCGGAGAGAAATAAAGGCCATTCTCTTCGGCATTGACGTCGTGTTTGTTCTCGCCGCTAGTTTTGTGATTAATACAGAGCGGCGAGTGGCGGAAGTGCGCTGCCCCAGACGGCTTGATTGAACCGCAGCGTCCACCGGACCGCGGTCAGAGAGAAGGTGTTTGTTTAACGGCTCTCCGCGACCCCGGCCACGACAGGCGCTGATTCATACAATGCCATGACGGATACGCACTGGCTTGAGTAAATCAAGAAACTCCTTAACACTCGCCGCGCTTGTCCGACAAATTGCTTTGTAATAGCAGCGACGATAAGGGGATGAGATATGAAGAAAATAAAACCACCAGCTCTCAGGATATCACTTTTAGTTATTGCCCAAATCATTGTTTGCCCGCCAGACATATGATATATACAGAGAGGCAGAATACAAAACATATTTATTTAACCAACATTAGCTAAAAGTCTGTAAACAGACAAGAAGTTATGTTGAATCAATTCAGCCGGACACATTCCTACAGAAAACATAATAACATTTTGTCCACGCATTAAAAAGGCTGGAGGACATAAAACTATCTCTCGGATGTGAATGTCGTCATAAAGATTTCTCGATTTCAATTAAATTACTCTCAGAAGAACAATTAAGAACTCATATAGGCTTAGGAAATATAGCTTGCACTACTACACATACGTTCTCTGTGGTTGTTGGTGAGCGCCGTGCGGCGGTACCACGTGATGGACGGCTCGGGAACGCCGGACGCCTGGCACGTGAGTTCCACGCGCTCACCCTCCCGTACGGTAAGGTTCCCGGATGACGTGTCGTTGTTAATCACGGCAGGCACTGGGTAGAAAAAGAGCTTCTTTACAATGTAGGCAAAATCAAATGAAAAGCAACAAGCCAGTTTATTAAAAACACACCAGCAACTTTCATTTTCGTTAATTTTAATTCTTACCACGACATGAATCTGCCAAAAAATAACTAAATGTTTTGGAAAGTTTATTGCAGTTAAATAAGATCTTAACGTCCACGTAACCACCCAGCATGTTACCGTGTACACACCATGGACTGTAAGGCGGATGCGTTTGATCTGAATTGGATCTGTGTTGATCTGGCACGTATACGTTCCGGCATCGCTCGTCTTCACGTTCCGGATGTGGAGGTTCCAGTCGCGCACGAACGGCCGCTCCACGGACATGCGCGTGTCGTCGATGATTCGCCGGTCGTTCGTGCTGATGAGAACGCTCTTAGGGTCCATCCAAATGATCTAAAAGATTGAACAAGGGTAACATTAGCATTGGTTGTACAACTCCAAGGTCATTTTGTACGTAAAAGACTTGGCGCCAGCCGTACTGTCTTCATAGCGTAGTGCAGACTTTATACTTAGGTTACAGTTTTAAAGGCACGCCCCTGTAGTCTGGTTTTTCCCAGACCAACAGATAACTTGCGAGGTAAAACGAATCGCAAACTGCTAGAGGCCATATTTAGGTACCGCAATATTTGCAGTTATGATGCACCAAAACATTAATAACAGAAAAATATGGATTTTCGAAAAAAAATACTTTTGTGTATCACACGACCGAACCGCAGGGGGTGTCCCTTTAAGGACTGAGTAACACGTGTACATGCTGGTACGTACAATTTTGCTCTCGCTGTTGATGGCGGTGCAGGGGAGGACGGTGGTGTGGCCGTACACGGCCGTCACGTTGACCGGGGTCGTGTCGAACACCGGCTCGAGCCCGCCACCCGCCATCACGTGCCACGTCACCGCTGCAAACAGACGTGTCAGTGAATACACCAAGGCATTATTGCATACATTACTACAATAAGTAACCACTTTTTGCGTTGAATCAAAAGTTATACAAAATTTTTAATGTCGCGCCAATACGCCTAAAGTTGTGGCCTTTCGTAACCGTTTAAAACCCAATTCAATTTTGATTACAAGTTGCTGTTGGCAGTGAATCCCCCACCCCCACGCACACCTTATCAACAAGTATAATGCATCTTATTTCTTTTAGATTTTAAACAATTTGTATTTTAGAATAAAAAAAACTTTAACAAACAAAAGTAAAAGCAAGCCAGCCAACAGTTCCTAAACCCCAAACAATATGTTATGGAGTGTCCCTAAACGGTTGGTAACACAATCAGACATAATGTTCAGGAGCCAGCAGCGTCCACAGATAATCCATGTAATGGCCGGTGCTTGTATCCCCCGAAGGGCATTTAATAAAGATAACCTTATCGTATATTCCCATTTGCGACACTTTTCCACCGAATAATTCTGCTAAAGACATCGTGTACATCAAATGGTCAGTAAAAACGGACTGATGTCTGTTTAAGTCTGCAGATTAGAAGTTTATGGCCATTCCAGCAATAATGATCGTAGAAAATACACATACCGAACAATTTATGGATAGCATTTGTTGCACACGTCAGCATTAAAGCTTTCGAAAACATTCATCAACCACACTTTGTCTGCATATTATACTTAAGCAGACTTAAACACATTTTCAAATGAATATTAAAATAAATTACTAGTAAAATACGTCACGTGATTAATAATTATATGTAGTATACAAATGTACAGTATTTTGTGACACCATAAAGCAATAACATCGACTCTCATGGCAATGTCACCCCACGTGCACAATGTCGCACTGTGACATAGTTTGTGTACTCAGAAATAAATATCGTTGAAGGACGAATTATTGACATTTTTTTCGCTTTCAAATTAAAGTAGAAATTGCTTAATTTTATTGTTCAGTAAAATTAAATCTTAAATGCCACTGATGGCGACAGTGCTTTTTGCAACCCTCCAAATCCAGTGTAGACCTCGATATACCCGCTGTCACTCTCGACGAGTCCATTGTTATATTTCATATATAACACGACATATAACATAATTTAATACAGGCTAATGTGTTTGTCTAATGTTATGTTATGATTTTGTTTTATGAGATATGTGATATATACTTTCTGATGCCTTTAAAGGAGGTCTATTGAAAAACTTAGAAAGGCAATCTAAATTCCTTTAATAAATTTCAGAAAGGTCCATAATAAAAACGATGCCATCTCAAGCATCTAGCTGACTTAATACAACTATCCAATATAATTTTTGACCTAAATAAGTAGCAGACATCAGATACGAGGGAAGTGTATTAATATGACACAAAATGTATTATTTATTCATCAGGTAAGGAAGCAACATTAAAAGTTTTACTGATAGTGCAAATAACATTATATGATGGTTATAACGAAAGTAAAAGCTTTGCGCATCAAAATGTGCACACTTTGCATTTCTATCGTTTATCACACCAGTTCTCATGAATTTGTTAAAAAATGTACGGATCTGTAGGTTTTTTTGAGACTGATACACGGTTGAATGATTAGCGGGATTTAGCCCATCTGTGTAATATCTAGTTATAACATACCGAAACACAAACACCAGCCAATAGGTTATGAAAACTCGCGAAATGGAACAGGAATGGTGTTTGTCATTTGCTCAGTAAAGAATGGCAAAGCATCTATCCAAAAAGCACCTTTTTCTAAATGTTAAAGATGCTAGGTCTGTATATTGATACCTTTATAATAACCCTCACCATTGGTCACAGATTTTGCAGTATGCTAAATGAATTAACATTGCAAAGGGGATTGCAACATTTCATGGCAAATGATGTGTTTTGGACAAAAATAATAATAATAACACAACAACAACAAAACAAAAAAAGCAAACAATAAAATCCTTGCCAGGGCCGGGAATCGAAACCGGGACCTCTCGCACTCCAGTCGGGTGAGTTACCTCTGGACCACCGAGTCAACTGAACTTATCGGTGGAAGTCAAGCTATATTACCGTTTCAGCGTAATGGGTCAAAACATAAATAAACCAAGCCAAGTTTGCGGACCACACGTTTTCAACAAAGTCTTTTTTGTAATATTTTAACATGCATGGGTAACTATTTTTGGCAGTTTCTCATATTTACGGTAGTAGTAGGATGAACCGCTTTAGTATGGTTAAAAAGAAAGGTGTTAACAATTCTGGTTCAAAGATACAGGCATAGCATCTTTAGAACAATCTCAGTTCAATTTGAAGTAAATAAAATCATGTCACAAATGTAACGCAAACCGTTGTAACCAGTTACCAAGGACTCCCCTGCCTTACTAACGTAATCGCGTGCAGCGAGTCATACGTTAAGCATAAGGCCATCAAGGCGGCCTTAGGCGACAATGGCTTGCCGCCGAGAGAGGGTTTATGTGTCCCCTTGAAAGGAAAATCACCGTATATTGTTTGCCTTTCTCACTCACAGACTATAATTATCGCAGTTTCCTAGCTGGAACAACCACGTTGTCTGTCGCGGAATCTCCAAAAACATGTAAATTGTAATAATCAACGTAATTCATGCCGTTTTACAACAATATATTGCGAACCAAGAATACATTTGAATACAAAACACATAATTCAGGAACAATGACCGTGTTTAAGGACCATTCTTGGAACCAGTAAAACCTACATTATACAGGCATACCAGCGGTTTCGGTTGTCGTTTTACAACACAAACAACTCGATAGTTTAAACTCGGATTGCATGTTATTTTCCTAGAAAAACGGAATAGTCATTTTCGAGGTTTCACAGTTTCTACATACGAATTAACTTTCTTTAAATTAAATAAAGCAAGATTTAAACATATGGCAGCTAAAACAATGTATATTATTGTTATTTTACCTCTATTTTACAAGATAATGATGTTTATGTTTCGTAGAGACATACAAGGTAAACATAAAACAAACATCAGTGTATCTAACTTGTATTAGATGTACATGTATGTTCTTCTATCGATGAAAAAATGCACCAAATTTGATAAAAAATGTTAATGTTTCAACAAGCCCAGTAAATTGTGTAGCACTGGACATAACGTGGCCGTTATCGTCTGAAATCAGACCTCGTGTGCCAACCAGCCTTCAGACGTCTCCAGTAATTACCGCTGTATTGGCCGTTCTCTCAATAGTCCCACTACAAACGGATGCCTGATAAAGGTCTTTAACAAAACATAATGCGATTATCGCCCCGATATTGAAATGGGTTAAGTTTTGATTTCTGGACAACTTTTACTTCAGTGAAATCACATCCGATGTTCTGTCAATGTTCCGCGATGCATGCACGCCATCTGATAGGGACTTTGTATTTGGGTGACCCGTCTTCCCATAAGTTTGGAGAGTTTCTGCTCCCTAGCTATGTTATGTAAATTTCCTAACCTATAAAGCACCGTTTATTCCTTGCAGGTCGACAATATTAAAGTTATGATGTCCATGTTTCCCTAAATTTCAAATAAATCAACCCATTGAACATTTACAACAACAAGAAATCCATGATTTGTGCTTTCTATTTACATAATGTTCTATGATGTGTTTTCTAAAGACAAGTCACAACGCGCAAAATTGAGGAACCTTATTGGGAAGGTCTCCCTGCGAGAAGGCAGACGCTTTGATGTGTTTTATATCAATAGACATAATGTTATAATTGTACCAGTATCAGATTTACCTTTTTAACGAGGTACACTGAACCCAGACAGGCGATTAGAGAGATTGATATATACTCGTACATGTTCGGAGATACATTTGCTGGAGGCAACAAGACTCGAACATCAATTGACGGAAATACACGCTTACCACTAGGCTAATCAGGCAATGTTTTCAAGTAATCGTGTATAGCAGAGTTACTATATAACTAAAAATGTTTTTATGAAAGTACTTAAGTTGAACGAACTATAAAACGGATCCTTACCTTTGCTTGCTATCTAGATTTGTAAAGATCGTTGACAAGGTACTGAAGTAATTGAGTCTTGTTCTTCATACCAACTAATAACATCGTTGAACATAAGAAATGATTAATTGATTGTTATGTGGCCTATAGGCTGCTTTTATTTTCATATAATCTTGGGAATTAAACCGAATAATAAATACACTTGAATGTGAAAAGCATCTTTATGTTACCTTTTCTTATAAAATAATATGAAGTAAATTCAGTTTGAACAACGCGACGAGTCAGACATCGAATCCGGGTTCGTGAGGTCGGCCCCTGGGCGGCCACTAACTTCAGTGGTGATTTGATAAGTTGAGACATGCCCAATGTTGATCCACAGACAGTTGTCACTTACTTGTACAGGTTTGCGTTCATGTGTACAGAAGGTAAAACTTAGGCCCACGACTCAAACAATGAAACAAGCAAGAAAACAATAAACAAACAAACATGATAAAGTCAATTATTTCCATAACGGAACTATCTAACAAACACATATTCATCAACTCGTGTGACATGGAATTAGAATGGAAATTTATCTGAGAAACTGTCAAACGAATCCAAAACCTTTTCTTATGATTTATGACATTCATGATACAGTTTTAAGAGCTAGAAGAAGCCGGAATCAAGAGGTGTTTGATAATGTTAAACAACTCAAATGGCCAAACCATTATCAATAATTTGAAGGTTCCACCATCGGATGCTCCTTCGATGTTTGATCTGGCACTAACAGTCAAACTGTTGCCTGATATGATTGACAAACTCTAGCATGATAAAAAGAGGGCTGAGGGTAAACTCTAAACGACAGTCGTAACGGCTGTAAAAAGTATGATGGAGAGTACCCGCATGATTTATGTAAGTCATTAGAAATGGATTTGGCTACATCGCCTCATAAATGATTTTATTGTTCACATATTTCATATTTAAACATTAATCCAATGCCATGATATCATTGCAGTAATTTCTCATTGGAGCAATGAGAAGCATTTTTTATTGCACATAGTTCTATATGAAGATCCAACATTCTTATGTGGAATTGTTAATTAAAGATGACACACTATTTGTAAAGCATGCATCCAATAGAGAAATTGCCTTTATATGTCCGTAAAATTGTAGCATGATTCGATAACAAGCGGCCCAATATGCCCGTGCAGCCCATCAGGCGGTGGCTGTCAGTCAGGGCGGGTGAGGCGCGGATCGCTTCCTGGCAGGCAGCTGGGGAACAACTAGTTACCGTTATTTATTGGCACTCCGCACAAGGCTTCCTGAGAACACGCGATGGAAGTGGCCGGAATCACAACTCTCAGCTCGCTTAAGGTCTGTTTGGTGTTATTACACTGATCTTTAGGAAATGTTTTTTGGCGAAATAATGAATGACTAAAATGAATTCTATTATTATTGTGATCATAAACGCCTATTAAATCTCAATACAACGTTACAGGGATTCTGGGGGTAATGTAAATGTGGATTTCTCAACAGGCGTCACGAACTATTTCAGACTTTAGCTCATGTAGCCATATACTTACATTATTACAAATCAGCAATTATATTATAACTATAAGTTCACGGATAAGTCTGAAATAAAACAATACAATGTAAACTTGACATTCGAAGCACCATCTTTCAAATACTAACGTTTCATAAAGAACATACGCGTCTTCTTGTTCAATAATATTGACTTGTTAGTGAACCAGGACTCGTTTTAAGTGAATATTATCTAACTCCTGACGGCAAACAGATCTGTCACATATTTATATCAGACTTAAGTACATATACAACTGGTAAATGACTGTAATTGTGAAGTGCTTGGTTCGTCTGGAGTAGATAATTACAAATCTCTACATTCTATGTTCTTGCCAATAATGGTAGAAAATGGTTAACCACGCAGTTAGGGTTTCTACAATGGCAACCATTACATAGTTGTCCTGGTCCCTGGAAGAGAACTGTAATGTATCACTTCAACCAGCATGAGGCGACATTATTATCTATGCACATTGAAATTCTCTCCTTAGCGCTCAGTACAAATTAAAACTAAAACAAAACACCCAACAACGATGACGAGGACGGCGGCGGCGGCAACAGCAGCAGCAGCAGCAGCAACAACACATGGTCACGTTTAACCATTAATTACATGCAAGTAAATTGTAAATACTTTTCTTTATTTTTATGTTTGCTTTACGGGTTTATTACTTTTATGTGAAGACTAAAGGTTTGGAATCATCATAAGTTTATATTGTTTTGACATTTTGTAGATTTATTGTTATAAAATTTAAGACGAACATTTTAATGATTGACATTTATGTTTCAATGTTGTACATAAAGTCTGATCGTATCCTATGACAGTTATGTTGAATTAAACTCTAAAATTTAACGCTTGTGACAAACTTGAATCTATAATAAATGTTGGTATTATTTTATTTTGCATAAAAATGTAATTCATGTCAGTGTTTCTTCAAAATATATATTTGAGCAAAATTTTATAAAGATGTCTGCACCTTGATACCCTTACAATTGGTCACAAACTTTGCAGCATGAAATAGCATTGCAAAGAGAATGACAACATTGCATGATAAATTATGAATTTTGGACCGAAAATGTAAAAGCGCATCAACAACAAAAAAGAAGCAAACACAAAAACTTTTTTAACTCGGGAATCGAACCCTTGTACCGGAGTCTAATGCGTTTGGTCACTTGGTCACCGAGGCAACTAAAGTTAACGATTGTAGTCAGGATATTTAACTGTTTCAACGTTATGCATCGAAACTTGAACAAATAACCCAAACTTGGACCAAACTTTTTTCTGTAATAATTTTACACGTGCTGATAATTATATCTGGCAGTGTCTCATATTTACTCTAGTAGAATTCACTGCTGAATGGTGCTTAAAACGGAAGTGTTTACCATTCTGTATAATAGATATAGACATATCATTTTTAAAGCCCAACACTATCCAATATCTTAAAATAAATATTTTGTATTTATCACATAAATGTTTAATGAAATACTTGACCAAGTCAAGAAGGCAGATGTCCAAGCCCAGAAGGTGGTGTGTTTGCACCTCGGCCCATGTGACCGTCCAGATAATTGATAACAGAAGATGGCACCCAAAAGTGATGATTTCCCCCGGGGCCACAGGGCGACTAATAGGCGTACTCACAGGACCCACAATAAAACAATGCCCATGAATAATATAATCAGCTCTGAATAACAATGTCAAAGATATTTCATCTGACGAGTTCTTAAATGCCTTTTGGTTACAACAGTTACGTAACAACATTCCATAAAACTATGTCTGCTGCAAGTTAAACTACCTGTCACGAGGCGATCGTAACATTATGGTGTATAATTTACAGGCACTGTTGCATATGAAAGAGGAACGCCAGTCTTGATTAAGTGGTCTGGATTCTTCATTACAAAAGGGTGCTCTCTGTGACGACCTTTCAATATTGCCCCTGACAATTCGCACAAAGTCGTTTTGTTGGATATGATGCCTATGATTTATTGGGACGACGCTATCTGATACATTTCAAGGAAATGATCTTCTTTAATAGATGACGAATCCTATCAAAAGATACAGTCATATTTACGCAGAAAAAAATGCAAGCAATAAGAAAATCCAATAACTCGTATCCTTAATTACAATTAAAGATTCGTATCAAAAGAAACAGTCATATTTGCGCTGCATGTAATTCAACAAATAAGAAAACCTAATAAATCGTACTCTTAATTACAATTAAAAGGCACTGGACATTATTTGCGATCATCGACATCTATATCGTTTGTGGTAATCGTCTAACGAGTCAGAAACCTTTTACAGGGCATGTTTTATAGTGGGGCTAATCCCTGAATTAATTGGCGCGGTGATAAAACAACCTGACCTCGTCGTTAACATCTTCAACTCTTAGATTGGAGATTTGCTGTAAGGCGTATAAACAGCTACCGCAAATAATCTTTGACAACTAAAAGCATTTATACTAAATCTGTACTATTTTGTGTTTAGCTGTTAGTTGTTTTGTTGATTTTTATCAGTAAACACTAAAGCAAAAACTAATGAGTTATTATACTAGAAATATGGTGCCTGACAACTCATATCTTTAAAACATGTTTGATAAAATATTATCAGTGATTTTAATTTATGTATCATTGCAAAATTTACTCAAGTACAAAGTGCAGTTATACTACAGCGTATGGCATCAACGTACTATGTGAGCGTACGCTGATACGCTCGCATACGCTGATACACGTTAGGAGTGCGTCAGACATACGTCGTGAACGTTCCAAATACGCCGACATACGTCGGTGTATGTTGTATTATCCGCAGAGGCAAAATTATGTGTGACTGGACTTTAAAGTAGGATTGTCTGACGTGTGTAAGGAACCATGCACCAGTTGACAAGTTTTGTATTTGTTTCGTAAATTAAAAAAGTATTTTAATGTGAATAGAAAATCTTCTGGTATTTATATCTACACCTATACGTCATTACCTAAATAAACATTTATTAAGCATCCAACGACACTCGGTATTTAATGTAGTTTCACACTTATGTCATAATGTTGGAAACTGTTTTAAAATAAAAGGAGATCTATTTGCAAAATAAGGAGCTAAAATATGATGTGTAAAAAGTTAATTAAAAGGTCAAGACTTGGAAACAGAAACTTCAACAGAGAAAAAGAAAGCCAACAAAGGACAATATTAGCAAGGGTACTTTCTTGAAGAGCGAGCTTGCACAGGCTAAATGTTTATGAAAGACGTAGTTTTCGATCCACCAATATAAAACTTTTCCTCACGACTTCCTTGTCATTAACTTATGTTGTGTATACATGAAGTTCATAAAAACTTACAGAGTGATTGAAATTGGTTCAGAGAACGAACATATGCCAAATGGTCTATGTGTAAACTAATTTAACGTCATTACATGGAGATATTGTAGTCAATGTGCTGTATTTGGTGTTGGTGTTTCGTAGTGCTGACCCGGGTAATGTGGTCGAAATGGAAGGAAATGATAATGTTTGCTATTTGTCGGGACCTGTTGCACCATTATCTTGGGCCGTTCAGACACATACAAAGTAAAAATAACAATAAGGCACTTAATTCA
>Ga0224511_10001367_pt1 | contig 14553 bp, 15 predicted proteins | sample SF_May12_sed_USG_2_FD_169988 | JGI IMG/M metagenome (GOLD analysis project Ga0224511, IMG submission 169988) | Sediment microbial communities from San Francisco Bay, California, United States - SF_May12_sed_USGS_8_1 | ecosystem: Environmental > Aquatic > Marine > Sediment | place: USA...
AGTGTGACACAACACAGTTTGAAAGTTTGTTACTATCCATTCCAAGTCTTATCGTAGACACGGTAGAGTATCTAGCCAGCTCGAAATGTACAACAATTTCAACGACTTCATTTTTTGACTGAGAACAGATGACTGCGCTAGCCATGAGTAAATTATTTAATACTATTCACGTGACCCACCGAGTGTCTGTGACTCACTCAGAGTCGGAATCAGTGACTCGAATGGATGTTCAACTTCAGGCTAGTACTACTAGTAGTAACCAACTAAACTAGCATTAGATTTACATTTATCATTTTAATGTATGATTTAGAAATTAGATTAGTTAGTTAGTATCAATCGTCCACAAGCGCGCCATCCGTTCCTTCTAGTACTAAAGTAATTGGATATGATGAGAATTAGGACAGGAATACTTACTGTGGCCGCATTGCTGCGGCTGTTGTGTGCCGTTTGGCTGCAGCGATTGGGAAGCTTAGAGGGAGTTGAAGAGCAAGAAGTTGGCCTTTCGTCTTCAATTACAGTACCAGTTTCTCGAGATCACACTCGAATTCGGAAGATCCCGCAAAAGTTGGTTCATCCAATCAGAGACAGATTAGGAAAGTCGCACCGGTCACGTGGCCAAGAACCGCGCAGCCGTGATCGAATTTTCGTGTGTTGTGGGCGGAGCCAGAGACATCGAAACTGTTCTTTTATATGGGTCTCCGGGGCACACACGATTATACCAAAAATCTAGGGAGGAGGGGGTAGTCAGCAGTCCATCAGAAGAACTTCACTACGTGCATTTAAATTATTATTGCCACATAATGAAGTGCAATACTGGTTATATTTGCGCATAAATCATTCGCAGGAGTCTAATCCAGTTTTTGGGCCTCCCCAATCTCGGAAACCTTCCACTTTTAACCTACAGTACTAATGCTTGTGACCACCATTTCACACCAGATTTGACCAAGTTATCAGAGAATATGGACACGCCACCTATATATAGATGCAGTGGGTTCAACCCGCCATCTCAAACCTCTGTTGGTAAAAAATGGATCAAATCAAACTATTCAGATGGATCATTACAATTTATTTGTTGGGATGCGATATTCGGCACAATATTCATTTTATTTAGTGCACATGCAATCAATCATCGAGTACATCTAGGTGGACACCCTCACGTTTCAGGAGCCACCAATTCCTTGTGAGTAGCCTCCAGGCGCTGAATAAGTTCTAAGACTTTTCCATCAGTTACTTTAGTCACCGGATCTGTATGTGCCCGCTGCATCTTGGCAATGTGGCCCTTAATTTGAAGTCTGCCTGTGGAAATTAGTGCCTTGGTGTTCATACGTTGGTATCCAGCTATTGTCTCCAGTAGCAGGTCGGTATTAGCCCGGCATTTGTCTCCATTTTTTTCCCAGTCAGCTTCTTGGATGGCTGATCTATAAGCCTTTTGCAAACACTGTATTGCCTACAACAGAACAGAGACGGATGGCCACATAAGATTCTATAAACAGTGCTGTGCGAAAGTCTGGTTACACTCCCAGGATCTGTTAAATTTTTATGCTAGTACAAGTTACTTCCAGCCCGAGGTATCTCTCTCTCTCTCTCTCCCTCCCTCTCTCCAGCTATTCTACCTTAGCTTTCTGCCCCTTACTCAGTCTCCTCGTGATGGAAATTGAAATGCACAAGAGTGACTACTACCAACTGAGAATGCTTCTGACGCTGTGACATCTGGCAAACATCCAAAAATGTCATACACATGACAGTTGAGGTCAATGCCCAAAAAACACCATGCATGCCCAGGAGGGGTTCAAGGTTTCAGCAATATCGCAAAATCTCGGCAATTACACCGGATTTGGGATATGCCCTCCCAACTTCAATAACCAAGTCAAAGTGTTCACACTCTACATGCCTGACCAGGTAAACAAGTTGTAAACTAATTCGTATTTAGACGTAACATTGTCTTCTCACTATTTTGCCTTTAGAACCTGTGTTGAACAGGTGAGATTACCTTGTCTGTATCTTCCGCTGTCAGATTTGCGCCGTCACCATCTCCGGCTAGAAGAAGTCGGCCATAATAAAGCCACACTTTGGCGTTTCTGGTGGCCACAGCAGCGGTGAGGTGCCCGTACAGCTCGCAAAGCGATGGTTTCAGACTAAAGGATGGTTTGCCATAAGCATCCGGAACATCAGCTAGTACAGATCCGGTCAACACTTCCATCACCTGTAAATCACACCCAGACTGGGATTATCCTTACATTGAATTAAGGCGCAATACCTCTTGACCACTGTACTGAGAGAGTAACACGCATACCACCAGCTAACCTCCTGACCAGTGTACTGAGAGAGTAACACCCATACCACCAGCACAATACCTCCTGACCACTGTACTGAGAGTAACACGCATACCACCAGCTAACTTTGCTCACCTTCTCATCAGTCCATTTTCTCTTCATATCTAGTAGACGGTGGATGCCGCGTATTACTTCAGAGAACTGCTTTACATCGCAACTGATTACCACATAATTTTCCCAAACTCTCCAATCCTCAAAGTTACATTTTATCGCATCCTGCAGCACTGAGAACGCTCGCGGCCTACAAATGCAGTTCAGGAGAATAGATGAGTTTGCATGGCTAGAGTTATAAAATGATCTTGGTGGTGACAGTCTCTGAACATTGCAAGACAAAACCGCAGAAACGAAGCTTCAAACACATAGAGGACTCGATAGTTAGAACCTGTGTCAGCAGGAGGAGATGGAGAAAGCAAAAAGTCTGTGATATGACCATGAGCAGCAAATCACAGACAGTTTGCCCGCACCATCGCCCCCAGAGAGTATCCCATCCACTTTGAGAACTAGAAAGACGGGTTCCAGATAGATGATCCAGACATGATAACCGGCATTCGAACGCAACCATACTTACACAGGCAAATTACACATGCTTACCAAGACCAAGCACCAGTTCAGTCCATGAATTGGTTTACTCCATCATAAGAATAATCTACTAGAATGCTTTGTATGATGCTCAGCACAGTGCCATTGGAGTAAAAATGGAAACAGAATCAACAAGAGAAACACCAGCAGTTAGTGACTAGTCGTTGTGGGTCCCCACCAATCAACACTCACTTCTGGTCACTCCTAGCATATGCAGCCGCCAGGTTATTCCAGGCCTCATAGTTATCAGCATCGAGCATGACACAGCGTCTGAAAGCAGTCGCTGCTTTAGGGTAGTTCTGGGTAGCTAGAGCAGCGCACCCATATGAAAACCAGGAACCAAGCTGCAGAGAATTTATAGCCAGTGACCTCTCAAAGCACTCCATGGCTTTCTCATGCTACAAAAAATTGTTTTGTTCACTGCTTTTCAAAACAAAACTCCCAACAGACCACCTGCTAGCGGAAACACGATTTCACATCTTATACCAACCTCTTGAGCCCGAACGTAATGAAACGCGAGGCCTCTCTGAGCCCTGGCAGACTTGTATTCCGAGAGCTCCCATGCATTTTCATAGTACTGTATATCTCCTGTCACGTCTGCCAGACTGCAGTACAGAGCCGGGGTCTCTTTCACCTTGAGCCTGTCCCTGATAGTAGACTCTGCCAATGCTGAGCGACCAGCTCGCTGAGCGCATACTACAAATAATGATGCTATACGTGAATTTAGCTTTGTATCACCCGGTGGCAGCTGATTGAGAACACAAGAGTTGAACACCAACAATGAGTTAATAAGATACCCATCCGAGCCAGGTTGCTCTCAGGTTAGGTTTTGGTTACACTACGTTTAAAATCTTCCCTCATAAGCATGCAATAGAGTTCATCTACCTATTAGTTGTGTCCATAGGCCGAGTTTCTCAAATATCTCCAGAGCCGAGGAGTAGGCTCCCATCTCAATGTATACCTCTCCTGAGGCTCGCTACGAAAAGGGAGAACCAATAGTACAAGGCAACCACACAAGTGCTGTACACTACGCCACAATGCAGATATGCAGTGTAGTGTATAGGGGCAGCCTGAATTCGGGTGGTTTCAGTTCGGGTCGTAGACCATAACAATGCACTGAAGATTAGAGAAGACAAATAAAAGAGGGATACAGGCTCTAATGGAAAGTGTGTAAACCTGAATCTGCCAGGCGGGAGGCAGTGCAGCAGCATAGACGCAGCGAAGGCGGTCCCGAATCTCTGTTCCATTGACTGGTTTATCAGAGTGACGCTGACATAGAACCTCAAGCTGTGTCAGGGTTCTCTGCAGACGTCTGCCACTCTTTCTCTCCACCAGCGAACGCATTAACAGAGCCTTGAGATGTACGCTCCAGTCAATGCAGTGATGCAGCAGATACTATCACAGAATATATAGCAATGTCAGAAGTTGGAACAATAATGTACACTAAACAAGAGCACGTATCTCCGACTGCCCTACATTACACCTTACACATTACATTCCAAGTATTTTACTGGTTCAACTAGTGAGCTCACCCGAATATAGGCACCCGTTTCCTCATCAGTGACATCAGAATCTTTATCTTTGATATGACTGTTTTGTTCACTAAAATGTGGGAAAAACGCCTAAATACACTGATCACCGTCCAACTGACCCAACTCAAATTACACCCTTTATTCTTGACGGGGAATTTGAGATTCCATTATAAATGACTTTGGACATGTATTTAGATAGCATTGATTCATTGATTAAGTGGTAGACTTGCAGACCAGGAAGGGCGATGGTAGCCAACTCACCACAAGGCGATGATGAGTGAATGCTCATAAGGGCTGAGGCAAGGAGGTTCCAACTCCTCTTCTTCTTCTTCAAACTCTATCTCCTCCATAACCGTGTCATCATCCAGAGGAACCGCCTATACACAAACACAGCACTTCAGGGTTAGCGGAATAACTCACTGGCTCAAAATCAAAATATTTTTTATTCAGGGCCAGGCTATGTTGGGCTCATGCCGTGAGTGTGAACTTCTGGCAAAAATAACCAGCTTCAACCAACCAAGAACAAGCCTCGGCTTCAGAAAGCCCGCTACATAGGACGAACCAGTGTTCACTTAAACCATACAGTACAATAAACTCGAGCTGCTCTGCACAATGAGACCAAATTGACAGTTGGGATGTGGAAATGAGAAGCGCGACATCTACACTTACCTCTGGTAATTTCGGCGGCGCTGTAGTTTTTGGGGGCACATAAGGTACTCGATCTTCATCGGCATTCACTTGTAGAACCAATTGCGTAACTGAAGTTTTCTGAAACCGCGTTCTCTTTCCTTTGCGCCCTGCAACAGGAAAGCGATTCTGTTTTTTACTGTAATCAATTAGACAACTAATGGATGGGATAGCATTCATCAAGGCAGTGTTTCCGTTATAACATTACATAGACTGAGCGAAGCTTTTACCCGCAAAATCTATTGTTTAAAGGGCTTTGAAGTGAGCAAGTACTCACCAGTAAAGCTGATGTTGAGTTTAGACTGCTCGCGAGCGTGCTCTAGTAGTTTAGCACAGGTTTTATACCTGTAGTAAAATCTGGATAGCCATGCTGCCTCCAACTGCCAGCAGACAATATTCCCAAGGTCGCACGAGCGGTTTCCACTGCTGCACATTGGTACAACCTCCGGATCTGTAACAAAAAGATAAACCCAGTATGAACGCAGCCGTGACCAATATGCGCTACTTGGAATTTTATATTCACAGCACAGCAGGTACTGGTCTCCATGGATACTACCAGAGGCCTGAATGAACTCCTAGGCTGGTAGATGGACTTTGATGATAACATTTAAACCACTCAACTCCTTCTCCCTCAGAAGGTAGGAATAGAAACCGAGTGTAGATTTAGGCAGGGAGTGGCTGACTCACCTGCTTTGCAGTCAAATTCGTCATGAAGAGCCTGCTCGGACTCTGGTGGAATATCAGCCACTTGGATGAGGTAGGACACACAGCGGAGAAACTCTAACCTAAGTGTCTCAACCTTCTCATCTAGTAAACACTGATGGACATACACAGACCGCAACTCCCATATCAACCAAGACTGAAAAAGAAAACCATTGCCACCATTAAAGGTTGGACGAGGCAATTTTTTGGCTCATCAGAATCCGCATGTCTCAAAACCTACCTGAGTCAAGTTACAGTGCAAACGACACAGCGGAAGTGCCCTTAAATCTGTGCTAAAGATGGCAAAATTGGCACCCTCTGAAAAACGTTTTTAAAAGGGTGGAGCCTACTCGGCCATTTATATGACGTATAATATCGTATAATATCGCAAGTTTGATGACTAGTCAATGGTCAGGCACTCAAAGTTGATCGTTTTCTACCTGGCTTTACAGAGTGTCCCAATATTTGGGACGCCTCATAACCACGGACACATTCCTAAGGTTGTACACAAGCGCTGAGAATAGGTCTAGAGTGGTATCACTACCTCCAGGTCTGTCAAAGCAAGCGTAAAGAGAGCCACATTTGGCCGATATTGCCTGGGAATGCCAGGAAATGCACGTGACTTGCTATACTGATCATGCTAAAGGGTAGAGTTGACGCCGTGGCTTCAACTGGTAGACAACCATACACATTACAGCGTCAGACAGCCACTTTGAATAGGACTAGGTTGCAAACATACTGCTGGCCTATTTACGCAACAAGAGCAGTGGCTATTAGTAACGAACATAAACTAAGCCTGTAAGACCGTTTTCGAAAGAGGTGAGTAAATTCACTCGGTCACCGAGTAAATATCACTCACTTTGATTGCGAGGTAGACTACGAGTTAGGAATAAGCTAAACTCGGTGAATTCATAGGTATTTGTTTTCGTTTTTGGGCCCATTTCGTGCTCATACTTCGATCCGAGTAGTCAGAAGTGTGACAAAGTTGTAGAAGTTGGGCTTTGGCTACCAATCGCGCAGGCGCGCATATGTAGTAACGTGGATCCGCTGTAATGTCTTTTGCGACAATTTACGTCACGCGGGAAAATTTCAACTGAATGAAAGTTCATTTGAGAATTCCGAGATTTAACCGTATTTTTTACTACATCCCCTGCTCAGTATGAACTTTTATTCGACTCAGGTAGTTTTGAGACACACTGATTCTGATAAGCCAAAAAAAATTTGCCTCGTCATCCAACCTTTAAACGATATTCTGGTCCCATGCTATTAAAAACAATGATAATATTTGATGGGGGCAATATGGGCCGACGTCATGCTCATTCTACAGCGTCAATGACAACTGTCAGTTTACCTGTTGAGTTGCGGCCTCGGTGGTCACTAGACCAGCGCTCAGTATTCTGCGAGCAGCGAGTAACAGAGATGGCCAAGCTGTTCTTTCATACACCGTCTCTCCATCCAGCGCCAGAGCATCTCGATATAGTTTCTCCCGTTCAGAGTAATCCTACAGCATTCCATTCTCCTAAATACCGCAATCAGAACAGACTGAGCATACCACTCCTTCCGCCCATAATTGAAGGGGCTAAGACATGACCAAATGAACCCTATACCAAGCTCAACTGGAAGCTTAGATAGAACCCTATCCATTGGGGTTACTTCGGCGATGCACTTTTCAGACTATTTATATATATACACAAGCAATAATTTGGGAAGTGGACTGAAATTTCAAGCAAGATTCTTCATGGGCCGACGTCATGCGAGCTCGGTCTCTGAACACCCTTCCTTTTCCCTAATAATTATCCGGAAGTTACCATTGCAGATTGAATAAGCCTCTGCAGAGCAGAGAGAGCACGACTCCTGCATGCTACTGTTGGCCTGCCCACTCCCACAATATACGATAGGGAGTAGAGCACTCCTACTGCAACACACGATTTCCAACGCGATATATGCGGTTGAATTTGTTTTGCAACTTTCTGATAATCTATTTTTAAGTTGGAAATGAACAGCACTAACAAGTTATGGTGTTCATCTGTAAGATGGGTCCAATATTTTTTTTATAAAAATCATTGTGCTAAACAAACCCACAGAAATACATGTTCCCTACTTGGAAGACATATCTGCCCACGGTCAAACATCTCTGACCCTAGGCTGTGCGATAACTGGAATACAAGTGGTTGGTGAACACTTCAACCAGGGCGGGATTATTTTTCAAAAATATCAGCACACTTGCAAACTCTAGCCTATCTCCAGGGTCAACAGATCTGGTATGAGTGCATAGCATGCTATCTGCCTAGCGACCCTCAAACATTGATTCAAACTCTGGGTTAGGTCCTCTAATAACTAGCTGAGCGAGTGGCCCATGATTAAAAGACTCTGTTCAGATCCGGTGTTGAGCGCTCACAGAATTCCTAGCTACTTTGGTTCCAACAAGCCTCAGGCTTAGGAGGCCCGATAAAAGATACGACCAGGTGCCTGAGTAGAACAATAAATGCAAAAACAGAAAATCCGATTTAACTTTTGTGCGATGCCTAGCATGTTAGCCAGTTTCATTTACCTCTTGTGCGATGCCTAGAATGTTGGCCAGTTTCACTTGTGTTAGGATTTGGGGTCCGGTCCAATTATGCTGCACGAACAGCTGAAGACATGCCACAGCCAAAGGCAGCCGCCATTCGTACGGTAGATCCCTGCAAAAAAATTCAAAGCTCTACTAGACACCAAACCAGAAGCTAAGACCAATTTACCCTGTTTGCTTTTGTAACGAACTACGTGTTGCACTCGAGCAAAGTATGAACAGCTATACTGTTTAGTGTTTAGGAAACATGACCTACTCCTTACTGAGGCTCTATGGTAGTCTCAAGAATATTCCGGAAGTACATCTGAAATGAGCTCGTCTCCAGAATAGCCAAATATGTTCCACTGTTGATGCACATATACGCCTGCCAAATGTCGTCATCTGCAAGTTCAAAAAATGAAGTCGTTGAAATTGTTGTACATTTCGAGCTGGCTAGATACTCTACCGTGTCTACGATAAGACTTTGAATGGATAGTATCAAACTTTCAAACCGTGTTGTGTCACACTGTGACTGTGAGGGAATACAAATGGTCAAATGGTCATGTACGTGTCTAGTACTAATGGTAGTACCACCAGTAACTAGGTCTACTGTCTAGTAATTCAGATCAAACCAAACCGAGTGACTGATAGTATCACGGTGATAGTCAGAACACTGGTACAGGAGTAGTGATAGTCGAATTCAAACTCCAAGTTTCAACTTTTAGTAAGTAGGCTAGCCTACCTTCAAGACTCCAGTCCAACATGGACTTGAGTCTTGAAGTTAGGCTTGTCTACTCTAGGCATAAAAATCTTCGCAACTTCGTATGAGTAGGACACCGTTAGGCGTTACTAGTACCGGCGTTAGACTAGACTAGAGGACGAGAGTAGACAGAGCCTAGTCGCCGTAACTTGGGGCTATTTTCAATACTCTCCCCAAACTAATGAAAGTAGAACTCGCCCGTGAGTCGATACAATCAATCAGTCAATGGCATTGGGATTGTTTGAAATTAATCAATTGAATTGCCGTACCCCTCCCTCTAGTCTAGGCCTAGCCCCAAGTTATGGCGACTAGGCTCTGTCTACTCTCGTCCTCTAGGCTCTAGACTAGTCTAACGCCGGTACTAGTAATGCAAGATCATAAAACTATCCTATTTACCGTCAAATTCTTGTTCCAATACTCGAGAAGCGCTCAGGGAAACATTTTCGGTTAAGCCGAGCTCCACTTTGAGCTTTTGGCAACACACGTGCCCCGGCATCTCTCCGGTAGAAGTTCTCTCTGTAGGCAAGAACTCGTGATGCCCTTGAAAAGAACCACGAGGCCGCGATTCGGACGTGACCTTGAACTGTTGCGGCTCCTATAAATATTCTATGAGCTCTCCTGATTGGCTGTTTCGCTCTACCATAAGTAGCGACAACCCCCATAACATTGTTCGATAGTTCTAGTCGGACGGCGTGGCTCTTTGGTATGTGGCGGGTGTAAATTGCTGGATTGTTACGGCGTCACTGTTCTTCTCGTCTGTCCATACACATTCCAACTAAAACTATCAGCCGGTGATAACATAACAAATTTTGTATACACCTCGGTGTTGAGTCTAGAACAGAAACAAGTGAAAATATCCGAGATTTTAACGAGGCACCACATGGCATGGCCTAATTGGTAGAGCGTCCGCCTGCAATGCAGATGATAAAGTTAGGAAAAAGTACATGCAGTACCACCAGTGGACTGTCTCCCTGCTGTGGTATTTACTGCGTATGCAGCTGTATGGCCGAAGGTCATAGAAACGGGGATCGGCATCGCTCTGATGCGCCACTTGGCACGGGAGGAAATTTACTACTCTAATGACTAGCAATTGAAAACACCCTCTTTCATCAGCTCTTGTAAAATAAACATGGGGATGTACCATTAAGAACACATTTTACTCTAGTGGTTATTTTTATTATGTAAAACCTTACAATGCTTTTTAGTCAGCCTATAACTGTGGAATAAATTACTCAACTAAACACTCTGACTCAGGAGGCTCACTGGTCATGTCTATGACAGTGGCTGTCTCCACTAGGGGGCATTGTGTATCTGTTTCATGGCCAGTAAATTACCCTGGATATAAGATTCTCCATTCCCTCTGTGAAAATTGATTGTTTCCATTTGACTCCAATAATTCTTTTACGCTATAAATTAGCGATTGTCACCTCTTGTGCGAACATCCGTAATCAATATGAAGGAATAATACATTGAAAGAAGATTGGTAACTATGGAAGACCCTGAATGAGTCCCCATGGGTCCAAACAAATAATGACTGAGACTGCTGTCAATCAATGAATATGTATTATGTCTAAATCAGAAGACAATTTCGTTTCATAACAGTCAACAAAGGATGATAGCCACTGATCTGTTTCACTAATAGTTTACTTTAGTAGAATAGTTTGGTAAACGAGTGTCAGATACCTCTCTCCATAGACGACATTTAGCAGGTATTTGATTGCCCCCTCAACCCAGGTTGCTTATAACCTGCTATTCATATAAGGTGAGTCCATAGTCTATTTATTCGCTGGACTACAACACACAATCAGCGCGCTCTTCATGCATTCAATTAGTCCGCTTATGCAAAGTTTGGTCTAGCTCGCGGTTTAGGCTAGCATTGTCATTTTACCCTTACGCTTTTCAATCCCAAATACAATGTTAGGTGAAAACCACTCATAAACCGGCCTTTTGAAATGGGAAGCACCATTGACACAAGCTGCTGGTGTAGTTGGAATGAGATTTTTTTGTTGTGCCACATATTTCTCGTTAAAGTTGTTAGACCCTGTCCGAGACTCTGTCCGAGACCCTGTCCGAGACTCTGACTGAGACTCTGTTCGAGACCCTGTCCCGGTCCCCGTCCCCGACCCCGTCCCTATCCCTGACCCCGTCCCTGACCCTGTCCCCGTCCCTGTCCGTCCCTGTCCCTGACCCTGACCCTGTCCCCGTCCCTGTCCCTGCCCCTGTCCCTGTCTGAGACTCTGGCCCTGTCCTGTGCGCTGTGGGTGACATTAGAAAGGTTAGAGACACTGGATGACATGATATCAGAGGTGTATTATAATACCTTTAACTTTTTCCACCACAGATGCTATTGGGGACACACTTTACTGCACTTTGACCACCCACCTCAGTGGCTTTACAAAGCACTTGAGATCTCTGGCAATGACTTTCGGCGTATGGTCATATCCAGTGACATATGTCACTGGCATATCGTAGTCACATGGCCACAACTGTTTATTCCCTCAGCATCCATAGATATTTTCACCAGATGTCTCTGGTATATCGTTTAGTATTGTTTGAACGAGAAAACAGGATGAAAGTAGGTGTTGGTTAGCACTAGCATGTGGGTAGGCCTCATACCTTATTTCATGTCGCAAGGCAAATCTGACAAAGGAGAAAGAACGAGCGAGCTGGAAATTGAAGCCAAGTTACCCGCTTTAAACCCGAATGCGCTAACTTAGTACTGTTCCCTAAGTACCCAGTACCCAATGGTTTGAATCATATCTTTTTAAGAGAGAAGCGTTGACGTCTAGCTACCGGCTGCTATATAACGCAATTATGTCCATCAAACGACCCAAAAAAGAGGAGATTGACGCTCACCCAAGGAGAGTTACTGATCCAACACTTCAACACAAAAGATCACCGGGAAAATTTGATCAAAAAGTCTGTATCCAGCAGTAACACCCTATCTCAGTTAAACCAGTTGCAGCCATTATATCACTGATTACACTGTTGCCGGTAATAGTTAGCTTTCTGGCACCTACTTTCCTACATGGTTGCGTGTCTATTGACTAAGCGACAACATTTACCTTTTGTCTGAGAATATCTAGATCACATGTAGCCCCACCCTCGTTATTGGATTCGATTTCCATCACTGCTTAATCCATTGATGATTGAGTTATCCTGTGATTTTGTGTGACCGTAATACCCTTTCTTTAACCGAGTCAGAAGACTAATACATTGCATAATCATCATCATCTTCATCATCACCTTTACTGTAGGTACATCTTGAGCAAGAGTTGTTCAGTCACAACTTGATAAAATCTTATACAAAACTGTATACCACTCAAGAACGCAATCTCCTCCATCAGTTTGACAAGTGAGGATAATTCACCTGGAGACAGACACATTCATTGCATACTCAGAATACTGACTAAAGCTGTTTGCGTCATATACCCAAAAAATGGTTTTAAGCTGATATAGTTACCATGGGAGAAAACATAGGGTGTAAAGTTGACATGGATCACCAAATTAATGCCGATTAAAATACGGAAAGGCTTTAAAACCTCCTTGGCCTCGTATATATGCACCACATTATTCTGCTATTGCTCTGAAGGCTATGGACACTAATCAGCATGTTCAACCTAAAATTATATTTACAATAATTATAGATTTTAAGTATTTATAATCAGGTTACATTTTACTATTTGGCACGGAAGATGAACTGCAAGCGTTCACTAATCTGATGGGTCGCAACCACAATATTGATAGAGTTGATTCGATGCTTGCAGGAAAGCATGAAATCAGTAGAATCAAATCTTCATGTAGGAATCTCAGTCATGATCATTCTAAGAAGCTCGAAGCACATGACCATGAATGTCTCTGCAGCGCTGTACTATTTGCCCAGGTAATAACATTTTGGCGTTTTAGGAAGATAAATGAGGTACGACAGCGGGGTGTTGCATTAAAGACAATCAACGAAGAATATAGTTATCTGAAAAAGCTGAGATCAGCATTAGATAGAGAGCAGCTGAGAAGACAGACTATGCCAATGCCGATATTGTCAGCCAAAAATCCATTAGTCAGGGCAAGAATGGAACAACTGAGAGAAGATAAGAGAGAAAAGGTGAGGTGTACACAGCTATATGTGATGCTATGCTATATGTGATGCTATGCTATATGTGATGCTATGCTATATGTGATGCTATGCTATATGTGATGCTATGCTATATGTGATGCTATGCTATGGCCGTTCAATGATAAGGTTCTAACAAGTAAGTTTATACTTGTTCATAGTCATACTTCAGTCAGTCAGTCGGGCGCACAACAGGGCTATAGACATTTGAGCAGCACTGATACAACGGGTTCCAGCGAGGTTCCATTGACTTTATGAATTCTGGTTTGTTTGCACTAGCTAGAAATGATCAGCGATTATTTTTCCTTTTTTTCACATCTGGGGATTTTAAGAAATGTTCGGATCCCAATTTTGCATCGGACATGATTTTAGTAACACAATAACTGTAAAAATTACAGCCAAAGATATTGGGAATGGCATGAGATTCTGTTGAGCAGTGGTTGTGTTGTGGTCAGAACTTCCCAACCGAGTCGGGTAAAAAGTTCATGGAATAAAAGTAGACTCATTATTGACAGGGGCAGGTTGAAGAGACGGGAAGTGGGGATCAAACTCCCAAGCCGGTCTCCTCTCCATTACCGAGAGTGCTAGTACAGACAGAGAAGGTACTAAACCTGGACAATAACAAAGGCAATGAGAATAATGATGAAGCTGAATATGTCAGGGATGATGATGGCAACAGCAATGATGATGATATAGGTACTAACCCACCACCTGAACAGGAGGAGGAGCCTCAAGTGGTGGCACCAGTGAGGAAGACACTAGTTTCTCCTGGTCGCATCTCGATGCTGGAAAGTCTATCGTACGAGATTATGACCCGGACACTTCCTGTACAAAAACTAAAACGGGTAATCCCTGACGAACCACTCCCGGTGAAGGAATCCTGGCCAATCCTCTCTAACTACAGAAAACAGACCATTCTGCCACAGGTGAGCTAGCTATTGTGTCCATTCTGCCACAGGTGAGCTAGCTATTGTGTCCATTCTGCCACAGGTGAGCTAGCTATTGTGTCCATACTTTGCTTCTCAGACAAAATGCTGCTGATAACTGTTATCAGAGATCTATTCCGCATATAATTTCCATGGAAGCTTTCATTCGATAGCAAAGGTGCATGTGTCTCCGTATGACTGTTTTCCCACCAAAAGAGGTGCGAATCTGAGATGCCCTAAGTATTTCTGCTATTCACCTGGGGGTCAGCTTCTCATCAGGTTCTATCACCTGGGGGTCAGCTCCTCGTCAGGTCCTATCACCTGGGGGTCAGCTCCTGGTCAGGTCTTACCACCTGGGGTCAGCTCCTCGTCAGG
>Ga0224511_10001368_pt1 | contig 14548 bp, 7 predicted proteins | sample SF_May12_sed_USG_2_FD_169988 | JGI IMG/M metagenome (GOLD analysis project Ga0224511, IMG submission 169988) | Sediment microbial communities from San Francisco Bay, California, United States - SF_May12_sed_USGS_8_1 | ecosystem: Environmental > Aquatic > Marine > Sediment | place: USA...
GACGGCATTAACAAATGAAATTCACAAAATAATGGCACAATAGATAAACATGGTTAGAATTTATAGTTCTGTACGTATATGAGTATGTACATATATTGTGAATGTACAAAAGTATGGCACACATATTTTTAAAATATGAAAACATAAAATATCACTAGCATGATACATCACCGGTACTATCATCCTATTATGGCTCTGACAATAAGGCCTACATAACATACACACTTACGCTTTTTTAAAGTTTAACCGACAAACGGCAGCTATTCTACATTTTATTATTTTGGCTTTCAGACTTTTATTCTTTAATTTAAGCCAAATAGGCGTATTTTTCATTGTAAAAAAAAGAAGAAAAAATCCCGACCCAACCTACTTAATTCTTTTTTTTACAAGTGGTTACCTCAAAATACACATAATTTTGACAATATAAATAAAGCCAAAACATTCGCATATTGAATACAAACTTGAAACAACGATATTAATATGATACACTTATTCTGATGAGCGTTAGTACCTTTGTAAAGAAAATGAATGCTTATTTGAATGTTGTGGAAAAATAAATGAAACAATAAATGTTTTAATATAAGTCTAGATTTGTGAAGAGAAGCGAAGTAAATTTTCTGACTCATGTCAACCACAGTACGTTTTATGAATGCAATCAAAACTATTATTGTACCGTTTAATGTCAATAAAATGACATCATAACTATTTAGTTCACTGCACCACAGTTTCAAAATGTTCTCAACATTAAAAGGCAATCAAAGGAACTTAAATAGTCAAAATCTATTTAAGTATTAAACTGATGAAAGGGAAAACCCTCAGGAAGCATAGCCTGCGCGAGAAAACAGCAGCCTCGGTTTTATTGAAGACGTTCATCAGTAGTAATGAATGATGCCACACCACTGACGCCCCTAGCGCATCATATGTCGCATTAAGAAAACAGCGATGATCAAAAACTCGCTATCAACATAATAACTTATGTATCTTTAAACTATGACACAAATACATTTACGATTAGTTTATCTTACGATAAATTAACTTTATCATACTCGATTAAAATAGAGTAGACACACATTTATGTTAATTTTCGCCTAAAAGATATGCAAGCACTTACATATCAGGTTGAGTAAATCAAAACTAAAACAAATAGAAAATATAATCAAACAATCCATCAACAATCATGAAAATAAACAAATGGAGAAACTGCATCATCAAATACACGAATGAAAAGGTAAAATATAATTAGGTGCTATTGTTGTACATACAAAGTAAGAAATATATCAACTATAAAATCAACTTTTGTCTAAGATAATTAAAATTTCGAATGTGCCAAAACTAGTGCCACAATACATAAAAGCATAAACTACATGTCTGCTTAAAACACAACCATCAATAATATCCTTTACAGAAATTGATTGAAAATGGAAACGAGCTATTGCAAATTTTCTAACTAATCAAACTATATCGTGTTGTACTATAATACATTTCACTAATATCATAAACCAATAATATCAAAGCCCTGAAAATGTGGAGTTTTCTAACCTCCTTATACATATAAGTTGATTTTATACACATATGGCGATGTTTTTATCTGTTATAAGTGAAACTACATTCACGTGGTCTTTGTGATGTCAAGTTATCTTTACTTTGCCAAGACAAAACAAACATAATGATAAACTATTTGAAAGTTTAGTTAAAACATACATAGTTGATACACATTTACATATTACCAAACAAATAACATTTTCAATTTTAAATATGGCTTTCACAACCAATTAACTAATATAATCGAAATGGTCAAAATAGTTGCTGAAAAAATAATGCATCAAATAGTAGATCGTTACAAGCACAATTTGTTATGCTGTTACACTAATAACACATCAAAACATCCTTATGACAAGAACGTCAATTTTTCTATTTTTATCAACAACATAATGCAACCCCCTAAAGGAACCAGAAACAACAACATAAAATATTTATAAACACTAAAACGAGTATATTCGCTTTCATGTACACACTTTTTCATAAATAATATCGATATTTTTCAGAAGTAAAGAACATTCAAATGCCCACACCACAACAAAAGATTTTATGAACGAGGTAGATTTTTTTCCGTATAAACGAAAACCACTAATCTTACAGCCAGGCAGTTAGGGTGGAATTTAACAAGAATTGTCTTTAAATAGACAATAAAGCAAACACCAATTGCTTACACATGTATTGATATTTAGCTAATTTAATTTTACGTATACCTTTTAGTTAAAACAAACGGAATATTTCTATATATGGGCGTCATTCGATCAGTCCGGTGGGCCTGTTGGTCTATTTTAGTTTTAAATTCGCAGAATAGCTGAGGTAAACACCGATTAGATAATTGAGCAAGATTGATTAATAAATAACAATGTTCACGAATAAGGAGCAATATAAATGCGGAAACATAATTATTAGACACGTGAAAACTGTGTAAAAGAACCGCACACAAGCGATGATTTTACAGACTCAGGAACAGACATTCAGGTTTCAGAAATTGAGTAGCTTCTGTGAGCTAATATTGTCCTGAGTCATTGAAGTGTGAGATTATTTACCACGCACTGCCGCGTTTTACAAATATCAATTTTTGCATAAATATAAACTAAAGAGAAGTTTCAAGACACAGGCGAAACAAAACAAACAAACGTTTTATAACTTAAAAAAAACAGGGAATGTTTTAAAATCTCTACAGTAACTAAAATTTAACTAACTTAAAAAGAGCATTTTGTTTAAGATTTACAAAGTATATAGATGCAGTCGTTTTTCTAGGGATACTATATTTGCATCATCATCATCATCATCATCATCATCATCATCATCATCATCATCATCATCATAATCATCATCATTTATGAAAAAACTTGAAATTGGAATGAATTAAGCAGTCAAGATTTTTTTCTGACTATTAGAATATGCAATTATGTACACGTCTGCAATAAAATGTATTTCTGTGTGTCTGCGTGATACTTAAGAGAACATTTATGTTATGGATTTGTTATAAAGTGTAAGCTTTAATGCAACATAGTCATGATTTAGTTAAGTAATACCTAATCATTTCCCATCTGTTACGCACACGTTAGGTATGTAAATGTCTGAACGTTTTGCTCTACAACAGAATACGCCCGACCATCAAATCTTGCCATTTCATGCTCTAAATGCCCTGTCGACAGTCCGCCCTCCTTTCCTGGTGTACATACGGTAATTAACGCATCGCTTGACTGAATAATTCTTATAATATTGCTCAATTAAAATATTACTGACAAACTATCGGACTAGATGATGGTGGTAGCTATTTGCATATGCAGGATTGACAAGCGAATACAAAAGATAGCCCGACAAAGCAGGTCCGTCAAGACGTGATTGCCATTTTGATTATGCTTCTTTCCCCCTGTTCATGTGTGTTATTTATATTGTATATATCCTGTGAATGGAGGTAATAAAGCTTTATACTAAAGCATTTATAAGTATCCTGGTTCTGTTGTAATGTACCTACTCAGTTATTTTTTGGGCAGTGTTAATTGATATTGATGCTAGATACATAATGATTTACAAAACTTTGTTTTAAATTTGGTTTTAATTGACATTGCAGTTTAAAGACACTGTTCTGTACTAATGAAACAGTACTCAGTACACAATGACATACAACAGTGTAAGACAATTTTAAAATGCAATATTGTGTATAAACTATTTCGTATAAATACAAAACATATATATGGCACATACAAAAAAATGGCACCCGAAATATAAAAATAAAACAGACATTCAATGTAGCATGTAACCGAACAATACAAAATCGAACGGTGTAGACATAATGTTTTAAAGAATGTGTTCTATGTAAGTCAATTCAATATTTATCCTTAGTATTAAGCATTTACACTACGCATTTGTTTTAACATGTGGGAAAAGTACATAATAAATTATCACAAGAAACACATATCACCTTTTCTTCAGCAATTGATAAATCGACATAAAGCCCACTGACAGACTTGGCTTGTCGAATCAGATTATGTATTTACTGGTCAATTTAGCCTTCGCAAAAACATATATGTAAAACATAATTTTCTCCGAGTAGTCGTTACTTATATATTTATTTAGCAGTATGATAATTGACCATTCGACAGCCTGCCCAATGCATAGATCCACTCCTGGCCATATTCCTTATAATCTGTTTATCTTAACAATAGATCACACTAAAGAATTCACCACAATGTAGTTGCTTACAATAGAACACATGGGAATGTTTGTGGTTAAATCTATTCATATTCAAATTAATGGTCATTTTGTGGATGTATCAATGTGGCGTCTTGACAGACTTGATTTGTCGGGAAAATCTTTTGTATTGACTTGTCAGTCCAGCTCAGCAAATATACACCATCATTATCTAGTCCGATAATTCAAATGATGCCATACCTCCCACTTCAAAATATTCATAATGAAGGATTAGGGTCACTGCAGACAAAAAGGGTTGGATTACCAGACAAAAAGGCTTATTTTGTTAAACAAATTAGTCAGTGTGTCTAAAGGCGGAGCTTGAGTAGCCTTCGCGTCAAGGCAACCGCCTTATTGGTCAGTTATACATGTACATGTACTTCAATGGTGCAGTAGGTCGTTTGTATTATAATAAGAATTCATTCAGACGATGCGTAAATTCTGTAGCTGTAAGGATAGGGGCGGGCTGTCGACAGATCATTTAGAAAGGCCAATAACATGCATTTAAACACATGCAAATTAAACTATGTTTATAGCATAATTAGGTTACCGTTCTTCGTTTATACTCGTATTCTTGTAAAATGTTAAATGTAGTATGTAAGCGTCGTTTTATGTAAATGTTAATGTTGTGAAAATGGTATATCTGCATTATGATTTTAAGTAAGCCAAAATATGCGTGCATTAAAATACATCAGTAACTCTCATATGATCAATTTTTAAAGCCCACATTTTCACAAAATATTATTATAGGTAAACATACTGAAATGAATAACAACTTATCACACTCAAAATGTTATCTGATTATTAGAAAATGCTTTTAGGTAGGTGGCAAAAGGAATATGTATATTTTAAAAGGAATTTACATAATTTATAAGTAATCACGCTTTTATGCTAAAACTTGTTAAATCATAATTCTTCGTAAATACATTTAGCTTTCAATAAATTTAAATTTCAATATGGAAAATCTTACATAACAAATTACCTCAAAAACAATTTCACCGTGCAAAAAAGGGAACACGAATGAGAAATGAAAGCGAATATAAATAGTTGTAACCATGGAAACCAAACCAGCTGGAATACAGTATATCGACAACTACCTTGTTCTTATCAAAACAGGTCAAAGAGTTCTGCAAGCAGTTCATGTGTACCGGTAAACTTTTCCGACGAATCAAACAGATGGCCTTTAATTTGTGTTTGCAGTTCTTCGTTGATCTGCACGAGAAGTGGGATCAGGAGTAACAATCGGGGGAGTGTGTGTCGGTCACGTGGTCTGTTGCGTTTGAGTTCGAGCCTCAAGGCCTCGAGTAGTTCGGCCTGGAGCGCCTCCATCTGGTCAAGGCCCACCACTCCGTTGCATTCTGAAACAAATAACATTACATTGCATTACATTACATTGCATTACATTACATATAACATTACACTATGGTCAAAGCCAACTACAGGTTGCCTTCTGAAAACACATTGCATTACATTGCATTACATTACATTACATTACATTACATTACATTACATCATGACTATAAAAACGAGTTGTGCATCTTTAACCTTTCCACTACGAAACAGTTTGTGACCTCGTGTTTCAATTACGTTAAAGACATCTTGTTTTAGAGTCCAATCTTATCAAATATTCACTATCTAGAACACAATGTGCTACAGTATAATTGCCACAAACAAACAAACAGTCCATTACTCAGGCTGACAAGGCCACTCGTCCTTGAAGCGGAGCAAACGAATGGCTATAAAAAGGAACCTATCGATATTAATGGTCGAGTGTACACAAATTTACAATTCCTTTGAGTTGTCATTTTCAAAAGAATTTTGCTCTACTTTTTAACAAAGCTCCATTGCAGAGGGTTCTTTGTTACGCGCACTGACGAATAATTGAACTTGAACTATATACGCCCCAAGCCTTTTGAGATAATCATTGAAAAGGAGACCATTATCATGAATGTCGCTAAACATTGTAAATACGTGACTTGCATATGAAACCGTTACGATGGTCGACATATTTGCACTTTGTTAAGATTACTTTTAAAGTATGATTTAATATTATACTTGAATATTACTTGTTCAATCCATAGAACTTTAAATCCACTAACAAATAAATATAATTATTATGTATAGACAATGGTATACAACGCCTTACAATTTTAACTAATTAGTTACTGAAATGTCACAGATTACATGTAAGCTACAACGTTAAAGTTGTTCCGCGCTAGATTTTCCTTGTTAGGGAAATTCATAAAAAAGCTCTTAAATCAATGGGAATAAATATAATATGTGTAAGCAAAACAATGCCATTTTGCCTTTTTTTATTATTCGAACTATCCATAAAATAAACCTTTAATTTAGTAATAATATAAATTGAAGAGATGTTCAAAGAAGGAACGTTGTAAATAATGTAGACATGGCATTGCCAAGTTTAAGGGCACCATGACAAAACGGCCCGTACACAAAACACTCAGAACAACACAAAACACGTAGAACACCAAGACGCAACAAACATTCAAAAAAAACTATTACTTTTGTATTGTAGGTAAAAAGCTATAAAACTAGCATTTACCTAATAACAGTACTATTGCACAGAAGAGAGCAATCTCAGTGGCATTCAGTTGTAATTGATGCAGTTTCTTGGCAACAAGAAACGTTCCCTCGAACAGACTCTGGGTTTCCCAGCAACGAAACGAGTTGCCTAGCAACGCCAAAGACACTCGCTGATGAGCCCCCGAGCTTTCGAGGTTGATGACGTTGTTGTCAAACAGAAGCGAGCTCTGTAAATGAAAATGTTAATCGATAAAATACGATGTCCGGCATTAGTTTGCACACTTTGGTGCTTCAACTCAAGTTTTTAATGGCAAAAAGGCAACGAGCATTTCTGGCAAAGTACAAATGTAGCTAACTTAGTTTCCTCAGTATTAACACTTTGAAATGACAAAAGTACGTAATAGGTAATTAGGTGCCATACACAAATAATATCACACTTTTATGATATACAAATGCAAACCAAATCTTTTTTAAAATCTGTGAATTCATGTTTACAAGAAAGAATGCCAACCCCCTAACCAAGCATATAAGTTTGCGTCTACCGAACAATTATATTGAAAATGATGCATTTTATTCCGGGGCTTGTCTTGACATTTTTGTAAAGCATTTATTTTCAGATAGCTTTTTCTTGTTGACATTTACGGTTTGTGGTGTTGAAAGACTTCTCAATAAATTTCACAAACTAATCATGAAAAGGTCGTTGGTTTATATTCTGATTATTTGTCTCAGTATTCCAAACAACCGTTTAGAGTCATTAAGTGTACGAGGGTTGAAAAACACACACAATGTAACTGCCGCTCTCAAATGGACATAATTTACTGATATGAATCTCATCTTTGACAATTTCATATCAAACTACATCGGCACTTGATTTTGCTTATGTCACAATTTTGTCTATGAAATTAAAGGATGATTATAGGAATACCATGGTAGCACATACACTGTACGTGACGCACGGTGTCAAAATATGTTTTCTTTTTAATTGAATGTGAGTAATTTTATATAACAAAGTCCACATAAATGTAAAGGGACATTTTCAATGAGTGTGTTAATGTTGACACTAATTGGCAGAGACTTGTAACTATTACCTTAAATTTAACGGTTTAGACGCGTCTTTAATTGAACACCATGGCGTTATGACTCCGCAGAGTACGAATCCTCAAACTGTGACAGAATGCGTAATAGTGCTCGATTTTCCATATCATGAAGCCTACTTTTTGCCATTTCAGTCCATATGTAGGCCTTTCCACCATGATTCTTTATAGCTTTGTTCTTATCAAAGGTAGGACATTTCAACTATTACGCCTGCAATCCAACTTATCTAGTTCCTATCGTGATAGTTATACCACTTTCACTTTATCGCCGATGTACTTCTAAAGTTCATACTGATAAAATTCGATTCGTAAGTACTCTTGAATAATTATTGCCAATGGCACTTTGAATAATTCATGTACACACTTAAGTTTGAATTGTTAACAGCAGGAACATTGCGGAAAGTACAAACGTCCTTAAACAATTAACCCTGATGGACGCACAGCGTTGTACCGTTATAAACATGTGAACTATTTGTGATGAGTGCATTTAAAAGAAAAAAAACTCATTTAATTACTCTGAAAAGAAGGGAAAGTCCTAAGAAAGCAGAGCTTGCATGGGAAAAATAGCAGCCTCGGTTTATTAAAGCTATTCATCAATGGTTATAAAAGATGCCTCACTGACTAGCACATGAGCGGAACTCTTCTCTATATCTTAAAACGTAAACAATATACAAATCATGATCCAAGAGGACCAGAAAAACATACAAGGATACCACTTACTAAAGCTGTGATGACGCTGAAGCCATTTTTCTTGAGCAGTGTGATACGATCATGAATGTCAACCCGTTGAAAGTTAGGGATTCTTTTTGTGAATTTAACGAGGCTTTCTACAATGGGGACTACGGTTGCTTGCCAGCACTGGAATATCCCATTCTTATGAAATTCCTCACTGGTGATTTCCTCAGCATCCAGTGGTGTATCTGGTTCTCTCTGCAATAAAGAAAATACATGTGTTAATTTGAAGCCTATTTTGGTGATTTTGGATGTTTGATCATGGGTCATTTTGACCTAACTTAAACTGTGTATGTAATGTGTATTTGAGAAATAAATGTTCTGTTCTGTTCTTTCTTTGTAAATGTTATTACGTTTTCTAGGCAAGGCAGCATGTTGTGTTATAAATGTATAATATACATATACAAAGTATGTATTCGTTTCTCATTTATATATGTTGCCTTACACCAAATCATTTGACTTAACATGCCCTATCTAAAGCAACTACAATAATGTTAAGTCAAGCGTTACAAGACATAAATTTGCACATTCCGACGTTTTTTACCCACATTTGCTGTGACCCAAACAAAGGCCGTATAGGTATATGTCATCAGTCACTGCAAAATCCTCTATGCAGTTCCGTTAAACAAAATCTTAACAATTATATAATATTACTTTTACAGGGCTCTGGTGGTCCAGTTTTTGTGATGACTGCAGATGCTGAGCGATAAACTTGCACGTGGCAAAACAGTCGGTGAATGACCCGCGGATAGTGTCGCTCAAGGTACGTAGCTCCATGATTCGAGTCCCACAGGAGTTTGTCAACTCCTCTTTGTCCGCCACAAGCTTTTCACGCTCAGCTTTGGGCATGCGTCCAAACCGCACGGCTGAAATGGGAAAAGAATGAGGTATTGAATGAGATATGGGATTTGGCGTCGCGCTTAATAATAAGGATGTATAATCTGAGAAAAGGCTGTTTCTCCTTACATAGGTCATATGTTTGGACCTTTAAGATTTTAAGCGCAATGCATACAGTACTAACTAATTCCAATAAACACGGATATGGTGTTCCGCTGATAGTGGGGCTCGAACCGTTTGATGTCACTTGGTTGTTACGAAAACACTTTAACGAATGTCATTCAGATTACCAGATTGGCATAATTTGACGCATTTTATTATTTATGTATTTTGTTGACGTCATGTGAAGGGTAATAAATGCCGGTATGGGTTTAATTTTAAATCTTTCGCACGGATCTGCAGCAATTAAAATAGGTGAAGTATAAATAACAACATTAACCTACATAGGCTTGGTATCGCACCATAAATACAGAGGACATAATTATAGATCAAACCAAACTACAAACTATCAACCTGATCTATTGAATATGTTCATGACTTGCCACCAACGAGTTCATATTAATCAAGAATACACATCATACTCAAACCCTTGTGTGCTATATTTTTTCTGGTCCTCTGGGATAATGGATGCATAGTAATTTGCAGACACGTTAGCGCACATTAACTTCCCTTTCATCAGTTTAATTGTACTACCATGCAAATTATAAATGGCTTATAACCATTTCAAACAAGAGGCAAAGAAGGCCCTGTGTCGCTCACCTGAGACGACTTGAATTATCAATTCGCATAAGCATAACTATTTATCTAAGTAGGCTAGTATTGATGTCAGAGCGTCGTCAAGGATCACATGTGCTCAAAGGAGCTAAAATATAAAAATATATAATATAAAAAACAATATTTATAAATCTCACCATTTTGAGACATGCCCGCGTTCAGACATTTCTGGTACCGACAAAACTGGCACTTATTTCTTGACCCGGCGTCTATCCGGCATTGAGACGTCTCTTTACACGGCTTATATACCAGGCCTTTTTTGAGGGTGCGTCGGAAAAAGCCCTGCAAATAGAAATAAAATTGAAGCCTGCGTTTACCAGACATTGAGATGTATATTGGAACGGTTTATACGAGTATTCGACGTTTGCCTTGAAAGTGCGTTAAAAAAGAGCCCTGGTGTTTCAAAACAATATTGTACCAACTTAACCATTTCGTAATTGTAGTACATGTTAGAAAGCTCTGTATTGCACAGAGTCTGTATTGGACTTGATGAACATGTTTAATGTAGGTTCTTGACAATGGGATGTTTAGAAAAAAACAATGAAACGCGATTTGAGTTTTGAAATGTAAGACAAACATCAGACTGAGCAACGTATTGGGAAAACATTATTTTGTGCATAATTGTATCAAATGCATTTTCAAAATCAAATAAAGCACACGGTATTTCACTATCTCTGACATTATTTAGAAGTCTACAGTAATAGCATGTCTTATAAATCCAAAGTAGACCCAATACATTAAACATTGAGGAATCAAAAGCGTTCCTACCTTACACCCCTCACACGAATGGACGCCATAATGAAAGCCCGAGGCCCGATCCCCACATATGCGACACATAACCTGCAGCTCCGACGTGTAAAGGGGTTTGCCCGTAGCTGCACATATGCCCTGTAATAATAGACCAACACAGATATATAAACATGCATGTTAATGTGACGAGATCGTTTATCAGTCAGCGCATTGCCAAATGACCAACACAAACTTTGCCGGTTCTTTTTTACGTCCATAACATTGTTGAATGTTGACGATATATTAAAGTATTAAGATTTTTTTTTTTTTAAATAATACGAAATAAATAAGAGTAGACAACACATTTGCATTGATGCGGGAAAATGTAAATATAAGGCATAACAAATTTGACCTACATGTACCTTAGTCGATATTCGTCCCGACTGGCAGGGCGAGTAACTAAGGAAGCCTGACTCGCCCCCAGACGATACATCTGTGATGACACCATCCCCAGTTAGGTCCCCAAGATCTTCTGTTAGACTGTTGTAGGACAGTGTGGAACTGTCGGCTGATTGGACAATCAAGTCATGTGACTTGTCAAATGAAAAGCCAATCGGATCAGTGATGATGTCTGTAGGAAGTAAAAAAGGTTAACATTGAAAAAAGCAATGGACACCAAACAGGCCCACAATGAAATTGTTTCCCCTACCTAAAAAAAACATAACAGCTGACCCTGTTAACGCAACACTTTTCAAATTCGAATATATCATGGTTCAATGTACATCAGTTTGAATTTATTAACATTTAGTTTGACACATGCTACATCAAATTTTATCTGAAACAACATGACTGAATTAGAAAAAGCAAGTTATGCGTTGTAAGTACCAGGCAAGGTTACATTTATAATCAAGGCAAACGTTCATATTTATTGTATTTTAATATAAATATACCAAACACTACAGAAAGTATTATGTTTTTGCAATTAAAGATCACAATAAAATCACTTAGAATAATGTACCACCTTACCCTTTTCCTTCTCTCGTTCATTTATCTGTGTAAGAAGATTGTAGGATAGAGACAAAAGGTCTTCCGGAAAGTCAGAGGTGCTGTTGTTGTATCGTGGCTTCTTGGCCGGGGTCAACATTGCGGACGCATCAATGGAATGGCACTGATGGAACACATGCGGGTACTCTGAAAATATATGTAGACAAATTATTAACTTATTTTTCAGATTTGGTATGTTACTTTTATTATTTATTAAAAAGGGATTGACCTTACATGTTCTTTTAGGTGCCCAATGTCGTTTCAATGTGCACCCATTTCTTTTAATGTGCGCCCTGTCTGTTTTTTTGTGTATGCGCCATGCCAGTTTATTGTGCGTCATGCCCGATATAAGTGTGCGCCCTACACTTTTAATGTGCGCACTGTTTCTTTATTGTGCCCATGTCCTTTACAATGCAAATGTGCGCTCTGCCTGTTTCTGTGCCCTCTCATTTTTGTGCCCTGTCATTTCAATAAGCGCCCTGCCCTTTTTAAATATCGACCAATTTAGAGGTCAATAATTTATTAATCAATCCTCTAATTTCTGCAACATCCCAGCTGTGGAAAAAAATGAACTTAATGCAATAATTTAAACACCAGCTTATGAACTAAAAAAAAGTGCTGTAAGGCAGTACATAAATAACGAAAATTCTAATAAACTGTTAGAGGCCATTTTTCTACAATACCTCTGTGACACGTGGTCAACAATTTGGTTATCCAATAAATATACTATTTTTGTCGTTGTTTTTTCCTATTCAAACTAGGAAGGATAATTATATTTGTTTACAGTTTACCCGTCTAATTCTAACAGGTACGCGATGTTGATAAGTACACAAATACTCTCAGAATGTCACGTATACGACACTTGTCTCCGTTCAAGTGTTATTTACGGATGGAAAACGAAATATGAGAACTAAGTTGCAATTTTCAAATTTAAATTCGTCATCGGGTGAACATAATTATTATGTTTAAGTGTAATGTAGATCTTTAACTTACATTAACTTAATATAACTAGATCTACATCAATTTGATAACATATAGTTCAGATATATAATTTTAAAACCGTGTCCTACAACTTTACAATCTACATCATTAAATTTTATAAATATTAAAAGGGTACAAGTTTTTTCCAAATCATTTTCGTTATGGTTTTAAACGCATTTCATGCATATTATATACCCTCATTTTATCACAGTGAGTCGTAAATATGTAGCAATTCGTTTATGAACTAAAATAGTTAACGCGTTGACAATTTAAAAACACAAAACATTAAGTACGCAATTTAGAAAAACAAACATTAAGTATGCAGCATAAATAACAAGCTTAAAAGTCAATATTTCAATAAAATATTTTTATTATAGATCTATTTTAGCACTAGATCTTTCACAACCGGTTAGGGGTCATTTTGGGTCATTTTGCCCGATGGACACAGTTCTCTCGAAACCTCATAATGTCATTAACGAGTGCTCTTAATGATTATTAACCTTTGTGTCCTTATTAAGATAAAGGTAAAACTAATAAGCATTATAATTATTCACGTCACTCCATAATGAGACGAAGTGCGCTCACTTAGATTGAGTCGGATTGGTCTGACCTTGGTTTTCAGTCCGACAGTTTTGAAATGTTCCCTGACATAACAGTTAATGTCAGCGCTGTACTATTTATACCTAGTTCATCTAGCGAACAGCTATAGCCTGTTTCGACGTACATGTGAAATATACAACGTGACTGCATCTTTGAAAGCCAATATTATGATCACAGGGGCGTAAAGCAGAATAGCTTCGCAATCTCGATTTGTTTGCAGCAACGTCGAAGGGCATATATTACGACACTCGTTTATTATTTTGCTCTACATCTACTTCTAAAGCAAAATTAGGCAACGAATTACGATAATGTAACCCTATTTATTATTCGAATTGCCAAATGCCAACGCCATACAGCCTAGTTGCTATAACTATCTCTAATGCGAGTTGCAAACTTTAACCGGCGTAGCAAAACCATCATAGGTTTCATAGGTGGTTGTAAGTATAGACTTATTAGTTAACACATTTATACTAAACATATTCATATAAACCCATTATTCATCCACATTTTCTGTCCATATTTCAGTAATGATTTTAGCAAGATTATTTCTCCTACGTCTTTGGTGTAGCACCAATCATTATGATTAGTGAGCTGTCTCAATAAAACCGAGGCTCTCCCCTCCAATCCCCATGCAATGCGTTCTGAATACCCTCGTTTCCTTTGGGTTATTTTCTTATGTGCCACTTTAATTAGATCATGGCGTAAATAATTATTCCTAGATACTGAATAGACAAAACCAAATGGCAGTTCAATTAACATTCATGACGTGAAATGGTACTTGGGTGAACGTGTGTATCCATTGATGAGGAAACTACTTTTTCGTTGTTTTGCTTCTTAATGAACATGTTCCACTAATGAAAACAAGAGGGCCCAGAGGGCCCTGGGTCGCTCACCTGAGGAAAAGGTCAAAGGTCACAGTGTAGCCAATAATAGAGAACCCCAGGGGCATAATTTGAACAACTTTGACCTTTTCCTCA
>Ga0224511_10001369_pt1 | contig 14548 bp, 7 predicted proteins | sample SF_May12_sed_USG_2_FD_169988 | JGI IMG/M metagenome (GOLD analysis project Ga0224511, IMG submission 169988) | Sediment microbial communities from San Francisco Bay, California, United States - SF_May12_sed_USGS_8_1 | ecosystem: Environmental > Aquatic > Marine > Sediment | place: USA...
GACGTAGGCAACAACAAATAGGCCGATAAAAATCAGCATCTCCACCAACCCAATAATGCCGATATCCCGAAAGACGATGGCCCACGGATACAGAAAGATCACTTCAATATCGAAAATGACGAACAACATGGCAAACACGTAATACCGCACAGGAAACGGCATACGGGCATCCGAAAACGGCTCGGATCCGCACTCATACACCGACAACTTTTCCGGCTCCGGATACCTGGGCTGAACAAAATAGCTGATCACCAAACAGGCAATCCCGAACGCAAGTGCGACAAAGATAAAGAGCAGGATCGGGAAGAACTTCGTGAGATATTCGAGAAGGAGATCCGATTCTGTCATTGGCTATAACTCGCAAAACATTGACATAGAGAGAAGTCGTAGATCTTAGTGCTGGGGTACCTGGATAGCAAGCGATCAAAGGACCTAACCCTGAAAGACCCGAAAGTCCTAGAAGCCTGCCCAACTTTGACCGGCTTGATGATAAAATCGATTTGAAACCAGCGGCAAGCTGGCAGGGCCACAAGGGACTAACCGCTAATTGCTCGAATATATTGATGATTGCATCATGGGACGATAGACACTATGATTCACGGCCTGAAACGGGCCTCGTCCGGTCTCACCCATATAATTACTCATGAACGCTGCGACTGAACCCGGTAAGAGGGCAAAGTCGGTCGCAAAGTTACTGCGAAGGAGCCTCTCCGTCACGAACAATCAGACGTAGCGACACAGACACGTTCGGTTCGACGAGCGAGAAATCAACCTGCCCCTGACTCGACGGTCGGCCCTGCGAGCAATCCCATTCGGCCTCCATTGGGCCTGAGGCTTTGGCTGCCCGCCGCCGATGGATTTGCGTTTCGATACGGACCTTCCGCTCAGCCTTTGCACGCGGGAACAAATGAAGTTCGTTCATGAAAACCCCTACCTCGATTCAGCCACCTAGCTGGGCTTCTACTGCGACCGGCAACAGATTGTCACAATACCATCGCCTAAAAATATCCGTCAAACGCCTCTTGCAACACTTCCAATAAATTCCAAATTCTTGACAGGACATAATGATTTGCTATGGTTTGGCAAGCAGCAGTAGCCTCAAGAAGGAATCTCACTTATGAACATGCTCACGCGGTCCGCGCTTGTCCTGTCGATCATCATCACCATACCGATGGCTGGAAGCTTGGCGCAAGCCCAAACCAACGAAGTAACTATCGCTGGCGACGAGGCCTTCGCCTTTGCAAACGGTGCGATTCAAAAAACTACCCCGCGTGACGGCATTGTGAATGTGATAACCGGAGACAATCAATCATCAGGCAATCGCATGCTCTTGGGAAAGGGTGATACCCTCTACCTGAAACTCAAAAACCCGACTGATGTTGCGATCGGAGACCTCTTTACCGTCTACACGCGAGTGCGCAAGGTATTCCACCCTATGACGAATGAATACCTGGGTTTTGTCGTCTTCCGCCAAGCCATCGTGAAAGTCACCGCGACGGATCATGCCCTCACCACGGTAAAAGCCGTCAAGAGCTTCGGGCACATTGCTCCGGGTGATCCTGTGATGCGTTTTACACCTCCTTCAACCACACATGCCCAGGTCGACTTGGTGGATACCGCCGAACTCAGCGGCATGATCGTCGACATTCAAGCTGACAAGATGATGACGATGGTGTCGCGCACCAACGCGGCCTATCTGGATCGGGGAATGGCGGATGGGCTCAAGATCGGCGATCTGCTCGATATCCAGCGCCGAAGTCCGGGGCTTCCACCAAGGAACGTCGGCCAACTCAAAGTGGTGGCGATAGAAGAACGAACCGCTACGGCCCAAATCGTGAAAGCTACCACTCGTGTCTTCAGAGGAGACCGGGTCAAGCTTGTCGGATATTCCGAGCCGGTGGTCCAGCCGGTGGAAATAGCGCCGGCATCTACAGCTTCGCCTATACCGACAAAGGCCGATCAAGCACCCGATGTATCGGCCGATCTCCTCGCCGACCAGCTGAAAACAGCAGAGACGTCGGGAGAAAGCCGCATCAACTTGGGTGACTTGGCCCAATTCCTTCGCTATGAATCGGGTGAAGCGGCGATCAGACCGGAAGGCTACAAAGTTCTGGATCAATTGATAGAACAGCTGGTCACAAACGGCGATACCCGCTTGATTCGCGTGGAGGGTCACACGGACAATGTGGAAATCGGCCCGTCATTGAAGGCCCGCTATCCGAGCAATATAGATCTCTCCAAAGCCCGTGCCGGAAGCGTGGCTCGTTACCTGATCGAAAAGGGTGGATTGGATTCGGCACGACTTAGTTCCGTGGGATACGGCGCCAGCAGGCCGACTACCACGAACGCCAATGAGGAGGGCCGCAGCAAAAATCGTCGTGTGGAAATCGTACTCTATAATCCACAGGCTGAACCGCAAGCTCCCGCATCTGATGAAGACAATCCCACGCAACAGGATGCGAGCCGGCCTTCCGAACCCAACCCAACAGGAACGACGAGCAGACTACCTGCTCGGGATAATTCTTCCTCCATATCTGACTCTGAGAACTCCAGTGCGATATCCCCGTCCTCAAACACGTCGCCTCAGCAGAGCGAGGAAGAAGACACGGCCTCAACCTCAAACACCACAGATGGAAATATCGTAATCTCCTCTGACGACCAACAAGATGCTCAGGGCACTGTCGGCGACAACCCGACCATCACAAATGAAACTAATACCTCCCAGAGCATGGACACACCCATCCACTCCGGAGACAACCAATCCGAGGCCTCGTCATCAATGGATTCTGCAGGTCTCTAACTTATCTCTTATGAACGATCCCTCATGAGACAACCCGACTCTCATCACCGCTGCCATCCGCTCCATTGTTCTCTTTTTTCCCGCGCTGCTACAATGGCGCATGCCTTCCGATAAAAATCCTCTTCCCAACCATACAATTCGCCCCATGTATGCCGATGTGATCGTTCCCCGGCATATCGCCAAGGCCTTTACCTATATTGTCCCCGCAGTGCTGGCACAGACCGTATCGATAGGCCGGAAGGTCCTTGTTCCGTTCGGACGAACCATGCTGGAAGGAGCAGTGATCGCTCTGAATGACCGGGCGCCAAGGGGCATAGAGACGGCCAACCTGAAGGAAATTCACTCCCTCGCTGACGATGCTCACGACACACAACCAGCGGCTGTACGACTGGAATTGTCCCGTGCGATCGCGGAGTACTACGTTGCTCCCTGGGGCCAATGCCTCCGGCTCGTACAATCAAGAGATCCTCATAAACAGGCCTTGCCTGTACGGTACGTTATGACCGATCAGGGGCGTACCGCGTTGCGTACCGGAACCTGTCCTGACCACTTGCAGGGCATGCTCACACGTATTGCCCGGTACTCTCGAGGGCTTCTATCATCCACCCTGCTCAAGGCACATGACCGAGACAGCCGGAATACCATCGAGAGCCTCGAACAACTCTCATGGATCGTCGCCGTTTCACCGGCCATCACGGGTGATAGTCGCTCGCGGAACACCGACCCGGTCAGCTCCACAGGCAATCAAAGTGACCCTTCCTGTCACACACGCTTCGCAGAACACCCACCGGAAACCGACCCCCTTTGGATCAGTCGTGTCGCCGACTGCCTACGAACCCATCACGCACAGAAGATCGTCCTGCACGCCGCGTGGGAACATCGCGTGCGTCGGCTCATCAGCGCAATCCAACAGTCGTACGAAATGGGACGATCCGCCATCATTCTTGCCGGCGAGATCGCCAAAGTGGACTGGTTGAGCCATCTGCTTTCCAACCTCACCGACCTTCCGATTGCCGTTCTTTCTCCCTCCCGGAACTCATTGCGTCCAATAGCCGCGTCGGATGGGAATCCCTCAGTGGTCGTCGGGACACGTTCAGCAGTCTTCACACAGCACAAATCGGTTGGATTGATATGGGTGGACGGAGAAGAAGACCCGGCCTTCAAGGAACCTCAGGAGCCGCGTTATCACGTCCGAGACGTGGCGTGGCTGAGAGCTCACACAGATGGTGCGCTGCTCGTCCTGGCCTCCGCTCATCCGTCGCTTGAAGCCAAATTTGACACCGAGGCTGAAATCCACGTTGTTGAGCCGAAACCAGCCGACCGACCGACGGTCGAACTGGTGGATCTGCGCCACGAGCCAGGAGGAACCTTGTTCAGTCGGCGGCTGATAGAAGCGATGCGGGAGGCCATAGAGAACAAATCCGGTATTGTGCTGTTCTTAAATCGAAAGGGGTACGCACACACATTGATTTGCCGTGACTGCGGCTGGATACCACGCTGTCCCACCTGTGCGGTGCCCCTTGGCTACTCGCGTGATGCGGGTAAACTGACCTGCAGGTACTGTGGGGGGAGCGACCGTGTACCGGAATCCTGTCCGCTCTGCGGAGCCGCTCACCTGCATTCCGTCGGGGAAGGAACCGAACGCGCCGAGGCTGACGCCCGCCAACTATTCCCATTCGCCAACATCGCTCGACTGGACGGGGAGAAGATCCGCCGTCCTTCTGCGAGCCGACGGGTGTGGGAAGAGGTCCGATCAGGGGCATGGGATATCCTGATTGGAACCCAAGCACTGTTTCAACGGGAACCGCTTCCTCGCCGGGGATTGGTCGGCATCCTTCAAGCGGACTCTGGATTGCACATTCCGGACTTTCGTGCGTCCGAGCGCACCTACCAGCATTTGGACGCCGCCGTCAGTTTGGCCCGTCCTGCCTCGGAAGGAGGCCGAGTCATCCTTCAAACGAGGCTTCCCACACATCATGCCGTGCAAGCCGTGCTCTCCAATGACCCAGAGCAATTTTACAGCGAAGAACTTGCGGCACGGCGCCTGTTGAACTACCCGCCGGCTTGCCACTTGGCCGCCCTTTCCGTCTCCGGGAAAGATCCGCGCGACATCGAAACGGCTGCCGCAGAATGGAAACGGTACCTGGAGAAGTCCGTCCACGGAGAAAACACCGTGACAGTTTTGGGGCCTGTTCCCACAACGAGACAGAACCCCAAAGGCTCTTCCCGCTATCAGCTCCTCGCCAAAGGAACCGATCGCACATTCCTGTGCGCGTGCATTCGGGAATCAGTCGAGAGATTAGAACGCGACTACCGAAAGAGACGGATCAAGTTCATCGTCGATATGGATCCCGTTGACATGCGGTGATGTTATCAGCCTTTCTTCCGCTTGTCCGTTCGTACGGTAGTCGTGGCCATCGTATCGCTCACCGCCTCATCAACAGGAGTCTTCCACGCCCATTTGAACAGCCCGTAGGCAAACGCCATCCAGAATACGGAAAAGAACAGGCCCAAGACGATATCTGAGAGCATCGCGCCCATCTCGTCGTGGGAAGGCGTCTCGGTCACAGTTTTGAGCTGCACCATGCGCTGCAACGGCCAAGCAAAACTTTCCACCCCGAGCGCAAGCGTCGTCCATGCCCACACTTCCGTCACAGATTTTGCCTTCCACCATAGAAATCCGCCGATGGCCAGAACCCAACCTGCGACGACAAACTCCGGGGCTCCATTCCAAAGAATCCAAAACCCGACACTGGTCACAAGCGTGCCCAGGATAAGATTCAGCAGCATCATTGTACGTGTATCGTTCACGGGAACAAGTGGCGCTCCACGATGTTCCAATCATGGGATCTGATGGAGTTTGCAGTACTACATCGTCGCGGCCTATCTACTGTTCGCCGAAGCACCGGAGGACATCCATTGCGCCTTCTGGCGTGGATAGACAGCCGCGGCTTTTACCTAAGCGGGCGTGATTGTGACCGGCTCGTGCAGTGATGTCAATGTGGACGAAAAGAGCGGACCGTCGCCTACACCGTCACTTCAGCGGCGACTGCGTTGAGGAGGGCTTGCGTTTCAAACGGTTTCTGCAGCGCCCCACAGGCGCCCAGCATCTTTGCGACCTCCAAAAAATTCAGGACGCCGATCATGTCACTACCCCCGGTCATCGCGATGACACGGGAACTAGGAAATTCGCGCCGAAAGGCCAGGATACTTTCCAATCCATCTTGATCGGGCATCAGAATATCCATGAGCACCACATCGGCTGGATTTATACGATACCGATCCAATCCTTCTCTCCCACCGCACGCCTCTTCGACGGCATACCCAGCCTGTTCCAGGGCGTCACGAATCACCTCCCGTATCTGCACTTCATCATCAACCACAAGGACCGATGGCATCAGACACCTCTCTCAAAGAAGTGGGCGATTCATACCGGAAACTGTCCGCCGCAGACGGCAATGGGAGAGACGAAGAGGGTGACAGGGAACGATCCAATACCCGTCGAATCACGTACGCACTCTCATGGAGCACAAACGGTCGCGGCATCAATTCGGCAATGCCAAGTGAATGGGCCCGTTCTACGGACAGCGCGTCTTCGGAACCGATGCAAAGGATAACGGGAAGGTCCGGCCTCAGCCGTCGACACTCACGAGCCAACTGATCTCCCGTCATATCGGACAATGTCTGATCGACAATCAACAGATCGAAGTGCCGAGGAGCCAAGTTGAACGCCGCACGGGCACTCGCCGCACTCGTTCGTACGACCGTATAATACCCCAGCGACTGCAACATATTCCTTCCGCGCTTGGCAGAAGACTCCTCGGCAGTGACGAGCAAAATCCCTTCGTGTCCGCGGGGAAGCGATGCTTCCTCGTTGGATACCAATGGCGGGCAAACCATCGGCATGGGCAGATACACGGACACCGTTGTACCCAATCCAACCCGGCTATCGACCGTCATCACCCCTCCATGCGCCGCAGCAATATCGCGGGCAACCGAGAGGCCTATCGCCCGCGCCTCAACATGCGAGTTCGTGGCGTCGAGGGTCGTATTGAAGGTGGTAACTGTTTGAGGCTCCAACTTTTCACCGGAATCCTTGACACGTAAGCACAGATAACGGCCGGCTGGAATTCGGCCAGACGCCGTGGCCATGTCGGTGGACAATTCCACGTCTCTGAGTTCGATACCCACCACGCCACTGACATTGTGCATCGCCTGTACTGCGCCGATCATCAAAATGATCAACATCCGACGCATCTCTGTCTCATCGACCTCGATCGAGCCGGTCGAAGCGGTGATCTGCTCGTTCAGCTCAATCCATGACGGAATCGTAGACCGCAACAGCTTCACCGATTCTCTCACCAAAAGCGGCACTGAAATAGAATGACGGGTTGGGGTGGTTTGCCGACTAAACATCACCAACTGATGAACCAACTCGCTGGAAATGCGGCCTGCGGCAATGACCTGTTGAATATGACGGTATGCCTTGGTGTCCGCAGGAACCAGGGGTAGCGCCAACTGGCTAAATCCAAGCACAGCCGTCAGGTTGTTATTAAATTCGTGTGCGATCCCGCCTGCTAACGTACTGATCATCATCAGTTTTGACGCTTCGCACCGGTACGCCTCCGCGAGTGCATGATCCGTGACATCGACAACGGTCCCCATGGTGTGGCTGGGTTCCCGCACAGACCCTTCCCCCTCAAACCCTGTACGCACATGCACACTGAGGTGTCGAACGGTTCCATCGGGCCTCACGATCCGATGCTCGACCTGAACACGCGCGTCACCGGCAGAATCCTTTGCAGCTCTGATCACGGCCAGAATACGCTCACGATCCGCTCGATGGATGAGTTTGACGTACCGCCGAAGAGAAGCAGGCACGTCGGCACTCAGGCCGAACAGATCGCGGAGAATTGGCGACCAGTACATATGACCGAACCGGTGGTCCCAGTCACACATGCCGACATGGCCGGCGCAAGACACCAGATCGAGCCACTCGTCACTCTTCCGCAAGCCCTGTCCATCAGACCTCTCACACGGCGTATCTGCGGTTTGATCCTGCACGCTCCCTAAAATACGAACAGGGTCGCCGGCAATGTTACGAATGACCACGCCACGGCAACGGACAATGCGATGCCCTCCATGAGGCTGAATAATGCGACACTCCACATCATACGGCGTATCGGAAGCGAGAGATTGTTCGATTGCACCCCTCACCCGATCCCGGTCGTCCTGGTGGAGTGCCTTTGCAAACGTATCCAACGTGGGCAAGATCGTTCCCGGCTCGTACCCGAGGATGCGACAGTACTCGTCGGACCATATCTCGACACCAGTGCTCAAATCTCGCTCCCAACTGCCCACACGAGGCCTGGTCTGGACGGATTCCCGATAGACTTCACGTTGATCCATCGCCTCCTCACCTGCATCTGTCTGGTGCGAGCTTTGCAATACCAGAAGACGGCAAGGGCGTGTTTCCTCCCAGAGGATCGGAAGCGAAATACCACGCACATTCATTGTCCGGCCATCAGCCCTCAAGAGCCGTCCCCAAATCGGTGTTCCGCTGTTATCCCCTTCGTGACATGACATTGACTGGAAAATTTGCGACACGTCATCAGGCCGAACAAACCGCGTCAGAGGCTGGCCGATAACCTCTTCGGGGGAATCAGCGCCCAACAACATCAAACCTCTGGCATTGGCATAAACGAGACTGGCCTCGTCCGCGACAATAATGCCATCGGACAAGTAGTCGGCAAGGGCAACTAACGTATCAGGCGTATCCATAGGCCAACGTCTCCTTACGGCATAAACCGACGGTTCACAGCGGATCCTTGCGTTACTGCGTGACCGGCCTACACCGTAAATCCTGACGATGCCAGGATACGCCGTATCCAAATTACCACCTAGATGGAAACGGGGAATACCGATGAAAACATTGGTCCCTATCGCAATAGGGCTGGTCTGCAAGTATTAGCCCGCATGGTTCATGACGGTTCGTCACCCATTCGACAACCTCAGAGCCTCCGCATAGTCGAAGGACGAAATCGACAAGCTGCATCGCGAGAGCGGCACGTGGAGACCTGAGAGCCTGAAGCCTACTCGTACAGTACGCCGAGAGATCGATGGGTGAGCCCACTGCCGGAAAGCTTGCCGCAGCAGCGGATCGATTATTGCCGCAGAATCCCTCGTGGATAATACAGGGTTAGAGCCGACGTTTTGCGAAGAGCGCGGCCGCTTGTGCACGGCGGGTGATTTGGAGCTTCTTAAAGACATTGGTCAGATAATTCTTCACCGTCTTATCACTTAAATTGAGCGCGTTCGCGATCTCCTTGTTCGTTTGGCCTTCGGCCACGAGCGCCAATACCCGTTCTTCCTGTTCAGAGAGCTTGTCTCCCCCCATCATTTTCTGGCCGGATACGAATCCTCGCAGCCACTGAAGCGCCTGTTCAGCCACCGTTGGATCAAGAATCGATCGGCCTTCCGCTACGGCTTGGATCGCCCGGATCAACGAAGCCGTATCGATTTCCTTGAGAACGTACCCTTTGGCACCGGCAACCACGGCCGCCAGCACCGAATCGTCATCGGCAAACGAGGTCAGGAAAATCACCCGCGCCTGGGAACCGGAAGCGAGAATCTCCCGGCAGGCGTCGACACCGGAGCCATCTGGAAGACGCACATCCATGAGAATGACTTCCGGCTTCAGTTTGGCCTCCTGCAAAACAGCATCGGCAACCGTTGCCGATTCACCGACTACCATGATCGAAGGATGCTGACTCAACACCGTTCGAAGCCCGACACGGACAACCTCATGGTCGTCAACCAGCAACACACGGACGGTTTTACGCGTTGTGAGCGTCATGTGCAGTTCCCTCCGGGAGATCGATCACAATACTTGTTCCATAGTGAGGCCTCGCCCGAACAGTCAGTTGCCCATTGATCTTTCGAGCTCGCGCCGCCATATTGCTCAACCCATGGCCGGTTCCAGAAACCTTGTCCAGATTGAATCCCCTGCCATTATCAGAAATCGACAATCGGATCGAGCTGGTGCTCTGTACGAGCGACACCAAGATTTGCGTGGCATGACCATGCCGTATACTGTTGCTCATAGCTTCCCGCGTAATATTCAGGAGATGAACGGCATGTTCCGTCGAAACCTTCTTCGTCGCATTCTCATCGATCGTAGCTTGACAAGAGATACCCGTGGCAACCAGATTCTGCACCATAGCTTGTATGGCCGTTGCCAAATCAGCGCCATGCAAGACCTGCGACTCAATTCCGGCTATGAAGTTCCGGACTTCTGACATCACCCGATTCAGCTGCCCAATCACTTGGTCAAAGACGGCTACCAGCTCTGCGCCCTCTACACAATTTGTGCATGACCGCACGAACATCGGCCTACAGGACTCCAAAACCAATCCGGTAGCGTACAAGGACTGAAGGATACCGTCGTGGAGATCCTGGCTGATCCGCTCGCGCTCATCAAGTGCAGCCGCTAGATCACGTTTCCTCTGACGAAGCACTACTTCTGCCTGTTTCCGTTCAGTAATGTCGGCGAACGAGCCTGACATGCGAACCGGCCGGTCGGCCGCATCCCATTGAGCCTGCCCTCTGGCTGCAATCCACCGGACATCGCCGATAGGTTTCACAATCCGGTATTCGACGTCATATGGCACCCGCTGCCTTAGGTGAGCGGTGAGTGCGGCAAAGATACGACCTCGATCCTCCGGATGAACCAAGCTTGCCCAGGCCCCTATCACATCCGTCGCAGGACCCTGCTCCACGCCCATAATGTCTTTCATGCGTGGTGAGTAGTAGATCGGATTGCTGGGATTAAACGGATCGTCGGCAATGATTTGAGCATCCCACAACCCGTCCTGTGATGCCGCCACCGCTAAATCAAATCGCTCGAGACTCACGCGAAGCGCCTCTTCTACCCGTCTGCGTTCCGTCACATCCTGGATCGTACCGAACGATCGCAGAGGTACCCCGTGCGCATCATAGATCGTTTCGCAACACTCATGAACATATTTCACCCGACCATCCGGCATGAGCAAGCGATGCTCAATGTCGTACGGTGTTTTGTCCCGCACCGAGGTGATATAGGTGCGATCGACCAGTGATCGATCATCGGGATGCACTGCGGACAAAAAGGCCTCATACGACCCGCTGAAACACTCACGATCTACTTCGAAAATTCTGTGGACTTCATCGGACCATGAGAGACGATTCCGATTCAGGTTCAATTCCCAACTGCCAATATGCGCGAGCCGTTGGGCCTCGTTCAATCTGCCTTCACTCTGCCGCAAGGCCTGTTCCGTCTTCGTACGCTCCGTGATATCGGTCAGAATACAGTGGGTTCTGATGAATTCACCGTGCTGATCACGCTGGATCCGTCCATTGATCACGACATGGATAATGGATTCGTCACGACGACGAAGAGCGAGCTCGTTGTGCACATGACCAGCGTGCTTGAATCGGTCAAACAACGTAGGAAAATCACACCGAACCTCATCGGCCCACAAGTCCCCAAACGCTCTCCCAATCAAGTCCTCCTTGTGATATCCCAGCATCTGACACAACATGGGATTCACATCGATGAATCGGCCTTCCTTGTCGAGTGATTGATAGGCAACGGGAGACTGCTCAAACAGGCTGCGGAACCGCACCTCGCTCTGCCGAAGCGCTTCCTCTGCCTGCTTTCGTTCTGTGATGTCGCGCACGATTGCATAATCGAGCTCTCTCCCGTTATGCATAAAGTAGTTGGCCGTGACCTCCACCGGATAGATCTCGCCCGTCTTGCTTCGATGCCGAGTCTCTAGTCGGACCTGTTTGGACCGTTGGAACTCCTCCCAAAATGTATCCCAAATCTCCGGAGGGAAATCCGGATCGATGTCCATGACGGACATCGTGAGCAGTTCTTGTTTGGCATACTTAAGGCGGCGGCATGCCGATTCATTGACGTCGAGGAAATAGCCGTCCCTGCCAATCAGAAAAATCTGGTCGCCGGCCTGATCCACGGCATATTGCGTAAGGCGTAGCGCATCCTCGACGTGCCTCCGATCAGTAATATCCTCACAGGAAATAAGCACCGTGGACCGGCCGTCCCGATCGATCAGCAGACGGGCAAAATCCCTTACCCAGAGTCGCGAGCCGTCTTTACGTTGTTTCTGCAATTCCCAGCTGTGCTGCGCATCCGTCGGACCCGACACACAATCGGCGATATGTTGTCTCGCCATTGTCCGCATCTCCTCTGGAAAAACCATGAGTACGGATCGACCCAACAACTCGGACACGTCGTATCCCAGCGCTGCAGCCCCCAATCGGTTGACTTTAAGCATGGTCCCTTCCGCATCAAGCAGAAAACACATGAGCGGACTCTGTTCAAACAACGCCCGATGCATAGTTTCACTCTCGCGAACCGCGGCCTCTGCCAACCTCCGCTCGCTGACATCCTGAATTTGCAAAATAAGGTGTCGAGGAGATTGATCGGTATTTCTTATCAGTGACAGGCTGAGGATGGCCCAGATCACATGACCCTGCTTATGGAGATATCGCGTTTCCAGATGAAACGTTCGAAGCTCCCCGCTGAGCACACCGTTCACGAATCGTGAATACGCATACCGATCGCCCTGGTGCGTCACGGCCCGAACGGTCATGGCCCCCAATTCCTTTGGGGAATATCCCAGCATACCGCACAAGGCCTGATTGACCTGAAGCCAATGACCATCAAGAGATACCAGCGCCATTCCAATCGCCGCCTCGTGAAACGCCTTACTGAACTGTTCCTCACTCTCGCGTAACGCCTCCGCCGCCTGCTTTCGCTCGGTAATGTCGGTGATCGATCCCACCATCCTGTACGGACGTCCTTCACTGTCTCGAATCGCTTCGCCTCGTGCACGAAACCACTGGTAGTGGCCATCCCGGTGTTGCAATCGCACATCAAGGTCATACGGAGACGGTCCTTGAAAATGGGCTTCCAGCGCCGCTTTTACCTGCTCCACATCATCGGGATGAAGCCGGTGAAAAAACGAGGTCTCGTCATTGGATAGTTCCTGATCGGCAAAGCCCAGCAGTGCCTTCCACTGTGGCGACAAGTACTCATCACCGGTTAGGATATCCCAATCCCAGACACCGTCGTTTGTCGCGCGCAACACCAGATCAAGACGCTCCTCATTGGCTCGCAAGGCGGCATCGGCCCGCTTGCGCTGCCCGATATCGCGCAGGATGGCGCAACAATATTCCTGATCCTTGTAGCGGAGATAATTGACCGTCACCTCAGCGTCCAAAACACATCCGTTTTGAGACCAATATTGTGTTTCGTACGTCCACGATCCTCTTGCCTTTAATTCCTTCCAGTGTGAACGCCATGATTCCTGCGGCAAGTTCGGAGCGATATCGTGCACGGTCATCGACATAAGTTCTTGCAGGCTGTATTCAAGCATGCCACACGCCGCCTGATTTACCTGGATGATGTTGCCGTTCGATCCAATCCACAGAAAGCCATCCAGCGCCTGGTCAACCGAGAACTGGGTAAGTTTCAGCCTATCCAGCGCCTGTTCCAGCTCCAGCTCCGCTTGCTTCCGATCACTGATATCCACGCCGAATCCAACCACATGGGTAATTGCACCGGTCGGATCACGAAGCGGTCCGAATGTCCCGTCTGCCGTGGCTAACCTTCCGTCAGACATACGAAAGATCAGCTCTCCTCGGACCATCTCGCCTTGCGCAGCCCTGGACATCCAATCTTTTAAACACACTTGCGTTTCAGGGAGACTGGACCACCAAGGGATATCCCAAAAATACCGGCCCATGACATCGCATTTCGTAACATTTCCGGCCTTCAACGGGGTCTGGTTGATTTCAAGGATACGTCCATCCCTCGTACAGAGCGCGACAAAACCAAACATCGCATCGAAAATATCCTGCAATCGCCGCCGATCCTCCGCCAGAGTTCGTTCTGCCCACTTCCGTTCCGAAATATCCCGCCCCACTCCGGTAATACCGATCACCAGCCCCGTATGGTCCTTGAGCACCGCGCCGGTCCAATGATAGGGAATGAGCCGGCCCGTTTTCTCGAGCAGATGCCCCTCCAGTTCGGCGTCTCCCTCATCAAACGCCCGTTGAATGGCCGCCGCCGTCTGTGCATGCTCGGCCTCCGGAACAAACGCAAGAGCCGGCTTATTGTTGAGCTCCTCCGCGTTCAATCCCGTGGCCAACTCCAGCTGTTTGTTCCATCCGACGAGGTTCCCCTGAAGATCCAGCCTGAAAATGATATCAGGCACCGTCTCCATCACGTTATGGAGGAGATCTAATGACGCAATCCGTTCCTGATCAATCCGGTTCCGTTCAATCTCGTTTGCTGCCCGTCCGGCAAAGACAGACAGGATATCTTCTATAAATACGACGTCGCTCATAGGCTTCACATCCATTACCACGAGCAGACCCAATGGTTTCCCCGCCCGATCGCACAACGGCATGCCACAATAACTCTGTACCTTCATCTCCACCAACTGATGATCGTTGGGGAAAAGCCGTTGGACTTCCGACTCATACAGACACAGTCGTTGCCCGACCACATTCTCGCAGGGTGTTCCCTCAAGACAGTAATCAAATGGTTCACGGTGCCCTTCTCCCGACCAGACAGCCACAGTACGAACATGGTCAGGGCGGGCTTCGTCCCACTCTCCAATAAAGGCATACCGGACAGCCAACGCTTCGGCCAACCGCTGAACCAGTAGACGAAATACCTCA